>Ga0326728_10000148_pt1 | contig 288159 bp, 283 predicted proteins | sample MB3enrmetagenome_FD_207602 | JGI IMG/M metagenome (GOLD analysis project Ga0326728, IMG submission 207602) | Lab enriched peat soil microbial communities from McLean, Ithaca, NY, United States - MB31MN | ecosystem: Environmental > Terrestrial > Soil > Wetlands > Peat | place: USA: New York...
ATGAATGTCGACCGCTTTGTCATCAAGGCTTGGAAGAGTCCGACTGGGAAGTTCGGCTCTCTGTCTGCGTGACGGGGGACTGAGCCACCATCCGGTTCACTACCGTCATGATGTCAGGAATTGAGAACGTAGTATGGCAGTAGGCGCATTTCAGACGGTCCTGCGTTATGTTCGAGTCGATCGTCATCCCCGCGCCGCACTTCGGGCAAGAGTAGGCAATCGGTTTCCGCAATTCCTTGAGCTGCTCTATCAGCACGTTGTAGTTGACCGAGACGTTGATTACGCGTCGGGTCTTCGCGAGTTCCCGCGCCTGGGATGCGTACGTAGCCTCCCCGAGCTTGTCGTAGATGTCCCCGGCGAGCGCGTAATCGCCCGCCAGCCACGCCGCGCGGGCCCGCGCGGATTCTTGGTTCCTTAAATCTGAACCCGAGGCGCGGGCTTCGAACGCTGGACGGAGTTCCGCCGGCAGGTTCGATTTCACGATGGCGTAAATGCTTGTGAGCGACATGGCTTTGGTATAGTCAAACTCCATTCCATGGCTCACCTTGCCTGCGCTGAAGTCGTTGTAACTTAGGATAGCGAGAGATCCCTTAGGGCCCTCGATCGTGTTGGGGGTCAAGGTCCCGAGGAACGCTTGCGCACACTCTCGCGAACAGAATGCGAAGCTCTCCTGCCAGCCCCGCGGCGCGCCCGCCGGGTTATCAAGCCATGCCACCGCACCCTGAGTCTGGTTCTGGGACCAGAGGAAACCACCGCCTCCCTTTAGGCCCTCAATCAACTGGTGTTCCTTGACAGTTGGGATTGCGTAGAGGTGCTTCATGCAAAAGAGGCGATTGCACTTCTTGCACCTGGTAAGCTCCAGTCGAAAGCCGCTCGCGTTACATAGCTGACAGGTCCCCATCGCTCCGACCGTCGCACTCGCTACGCGCCCTTCAGGCCAGCAATCAACTGGGTGGCCGTCGCAACGACTCCGTCTGGATCCGGACAACCGATGAAGCGCACCTGAGGCATTCCGCCTACCATGAACAAGACATCCCCGACTTGGTCAGATTGGCTCACAGCCCGACCACTGCCCATCATGACTCCCGCGACTCCATATGTGGCCGCGCCGATGAGACCCCCGCCGCTGCGCGATTGGGTCTGGGAAATCACTTTGCGGTTGAGCACGGATACCGTAGCGTTGCGAAGCTCGCACGACTGGAGTTCCGTCTGACCATTCCGAGTGGTACTATATACGACGGCGCGGCGGTTGGTCAGGGTATACCGAATGTTGGGCTTCCGCGCCCGAAGAACGATTACAACGACGAAGATGATGCCGATGACTAATGGAACTGCACCAACTTCCCACGCGAAAGCCGACAAGCCGAGTCCGATCAGCAGAAAGATAACTGCACCCGCGATCAGGCCCCCGAAGCCTCTTCGAGTCCTGAACGGTGTCCAAGCCCCAACCTCGGCCTCTGCCATCGGCGCGCTGCCCATCCCGGGTGGTGGAGGGGGTGGCGGCGGTGCAGACATCAGCCCAATGCTTCGGCACCGTATTATATATGCGTTCTATTTTATTGGCTCAGTAGAAACCCTCTTCTCGAAACTCTGTCCTGACGGATGATTTGTTCTCGGAAGGCACGAAATCTGCTTACGAAGGCGCGTATGCGCACGATTCAGCATGCCTTCCTTCGATGAAGAGGAAGTACGACGACCCAGCGGAGGGGAAGAGGAGGCAAAAGCGCAGGTACATCGGGATTGTCAGGGCAGTCTTCAAGGTGTACAAGAGGCAGGCGATCCTTCTCTACTCGAACAAGTATTCGAGGAAGGACTTCACCCTCTGGCAGCAGCGCGGGCGGCGCGCCTGTAATTGCAAGCGGCGCTGGTCGGACTCGAACCGACGACCAACAGGTTTCTGCCTCTGGGCTAACAGCCTGCTGCTCTACCACGCTGCCCGGCGTTTGACGCCTCTGAGCTACAGCGCCGCAACTCGTTGGGCCCCGGGGTGGGCACAAAAACGTTGTTTTTGCTTAAATCCACAATCCACACCGCAGAAAACGATGACTACGAGTTCCGACCAGGACAGGAAGGAAGTTGCCGCAGTCATATTCGCTTTCTACGAGGCGGGTAAGAACAAGGACCTCCCCTCACTGGCTGGATTCCATGCCGATTTCGACACTTTCACGAAGTTCGATGAGAACCCTCCTTACACCAGGCAGAACTCGGAGGAGGCGTTCGTCTACGAACAGGCGGCCTTCTCAAACATATCGGACTATACCTACCAGATTGATGAGCTTCGTATTGACCTACTCTGCGGGACCGCGGTGTGCACCTTCTATCTCGCTTACAAGGGGATGTTCGTCAACGATTACACCTTCGAAGGCAAGGCGGTTGGCTCGAGGGTGCGTGCAACGATGGTCCTTGCGAAGACCGCAGAAGGTTGGAAGATTGCCCACGCACACCTGAGTCGCTTCCCAGAGTGGAATGTATCTCGGCCAGACGAGTGATGTTGTCTTGGAGGTGGGAATGGAGCGATTTGACCAGCCCAATGCCAGATCGAGACACAAACTACGTCTATGCTTGGCCTTCCATGCGTGGTCCCACTCTTGAACTCTCGCGCGGAGTCGCTTAATTTTCCAGGCGAATCCTGACATTGGGAAACCCCTGCTAATTTGACTCTGACCCGGCCAAGGTTCGCGCTTGTTTAGGTGTCGCATCTCAGGAAGCGCGCGCTCTTACTTGATCATCGATTGGAGTTCGAGCTCAAATGGGTCTCAGTGTGCCTGATCAGTTTCCTTCCCCAGCCTACCCTGAGCCGCAAGGATCGCGGGTTCGTCACCCCCTGGACCTCGCAGAACGAATGCCACACCGACCGCCAACAATGCTCCGGCGATGGGACCCACCACGTAAACCCAATAGTGAGAGAAGTTCAGGAGTACGAAGTCTGGTCCGAAGGAACGAGCGGGGTTCATAGATGCGCCGCTGACTGCGCTTCCCCACAGGCCTGCGAGTGCTATGTATCCCCCCACGGCGAGGGCCGCCAGCGCGCCCACATTCTGCGCCTTCGATGCCGTCCCTAGAATTACGCTCATCAGCCCAAGCGTCAGCACGAGCTCCATTATCCCCGCCTGGAGATCCGATATGTTCGGCCCTGGCAGAGTCGCACCCAGCATCCCGACCTTCCCGAACATGAGCCAGAGAAACACGCAAGCGACCGTCGCGCCGAGAAGCTGGGCCCCTATGTACCCTGGAACCCGCCTCCAAGGAAAGTCCTTCCTCGCCGCGAAGCCGATGCTCACGGCGGGGTTGAGGTGGGCCCCCGAGACCGCCCCCATGAACAGAATGATGGCCATCACCATGAGGCCGGGCGCCACGACGGCTGCGTCTCGACCGACACTTCCCGGGACCACAGCATTCACCACGCCCGCCCCCGCGGCGACCAAGACGAGGAAGAAGGTCCCGAACGCCTCTGCGAAGAGCCTCCGCCCCTCCAAGGCAGGGTTGGCGAAATTCCTCCGCATGATTCTTGCCCTTCTCGCGCGGGACGAGACAGACAAGCCGTCGCGTTCCGACAAGGCGGCGGAATCACTCATGGCGGAAGCGTTCCAGGATCGAATTGAAAATGTTTCGCCAAGTAACGCTCGCTCGCCTGACCGCGTGTTAGGGGGAAGCGACATCGCACGCGACGAACAGAGTTTAGTCTGGACTTGGATTTGCGTGGGCCCGGAGCGATTTGAACGCTCGACCGACCGGTGTCTTCGGACTTCCTTATGAGCCGGTCGCTCTGACCGAACTGCCCGTTTCTTGACTCTGAGCTACGGGCCCACGTTTCACCCGTTCGAAATCTGCTGCCTTTAAGCAGTAGTGGCCAAAGCCTAATTAGACCCCAAAACCAGTCCCGCCCGTAAGCAGTGAGCAAGGACCTAGACGAAGGATTCCAGGACATCCTCGCCGAACTGGATAGGGAGGAGGCCCGCGTAAAGATACGGATGGAGATGCGGCGCTTTGGGAAACCCACTACCGTAATCGAGGGTCTCAAGATGAGTGACAAGGATATGCACGAGCTCAGCTCGAAGATGAAGCGCGCCCTCGCCACTGGCGGGACCGTCAAGGATGGGATTATGATCCTACAGGGAGACCACAGGGAATCCGCGGCCAAGATGCTAGTTCAGCACGGGTTCTCCGAAGGCTCGATAGAGGTCCTGTGAAAGGACGTTCAAACTCGCATCAACGATTTATTCTTCCCGCTCACGTTTATAACCGCTATCAGGGGCGCTTTCGGAAAGGCCTGAAGAGTCGCAATGTCGAAGCCCCTAGTCACCTTCGAGGACTTCATCAGGAGAATCCTGAAAGTCGTCTTATGGGTTGTCGCGCTGGCCATTCTGATCTCAGTCCCGATGTACTACGTGCTGAGCGATCTCTTCAGATTCTCGATCAATCTGTTCACCGCTCCGACCAATCTGATTGCTTTCCTGTTCGGGCTCCTCTCCACGGAGCCCTTCAAGACGCTCTTCGCCATGACAGTCTTCCCGGGGTTTAGTTTTGTGGCCCTCTACGGCACGGTCTTCATGGGCTGGGTTGAGCGGAAGTTCACCGCGAAGATTCAGCTCAGGACGGGCCCAATGTACGCGGGCAAGGTGGAGGGCATACTCCAGAATGTCGCGGACTTCTTCAAGCTCCTCTTCAAGGAGATAATAATCCCGAACGGCGTCGACAGGGCGACCTTTCTGGCGATTCCATTTGCCTTGATGGCCGTAGTTGGGGCCCTCGTCGCCCTCGTTCCACTTTCTTCCACGACTTACATCGCCAACCCTGCCGTCGGGGCGATACTCGTATTCGCGATACTCGGTTTCTCGCCCCTCATCGTCCTCCTTGCCGGATGGGCCAGCAACAGCAAGTACCCGTTTCTGGGAGGCCTCAGGGCTCTCCACCAAATGGTTGCATACGAGATTCCGCTCGTGCTCTCGCTGGTCGGAGCGGTGATTCTCTCGGGCGCATTGAACCTTGCCCCCTTGGTCCCCGGAGGGACCAGCATCGTGACCGCCCAAAGCAAAGTCTGGTTCATCTTCTTGCAACCTCTTGGTGCCATGGTCTTCTACATAGGCGCCCTTGCCGAACTCGAACGGATTCCCTTTGACCTCCCCGAGGCCGACAGCGAAATCGTGGCGGGCTGGCAGACGGAATACACAAGCATGCTCTTCGGCACCTTCCAACTTGCCAACTTCTCCAGGATGTACGTCCTCGCGGGATTATTCACAACATTCTTTTTGGGCGGTTGGTTGGGTCCCGCTCCCATTCCACCCGAAGTCTGGTTCATACTTAAGACAACAGTGATGATGCTCTTGTTGATGCTGCCTCGCAGCATTCTGCCCAGGGTCAGGATTGATCTTCTTCTCCGCGCAGGATGGGTCAAACTCTTGGTCCTGGCCTTCGTGAACATCTTCCTCACGATGATCATAGTATCCTTCGGAGTGGTCTAGTTGGGAATAGGTTCCTACATCAAAGGCGTCTTCACGGCCACTTGGAGTGGCATACGGCATCTCTTCCGCCCGAGGATGACCCTGCGGTACCCCGAGCAGAAGCTCGACTTGGAGGGCGCAGGTTACATGTACGACGCCCGGCAGGGTGTCGGCCTTCCTGGCTTCAAGGGGCGCCACATTTTGCACCTTGACAAGTGCACCGGGTGCCAGCTCTGTGCGATCGCCTGCGACGGCGTGGCGGTCGCGATAGAGATGCAGAAGGTCCAGAAGGGCAAGCCACAGAACAAGAAGGACATCTGGCCTGCCGTCGACTACGGTAGGTGCGTCTTTTGCGGACTCTGTGTCGACGCCTGTCCCTTCGCCGCCCTTTACATGACCAACGACTATGAGTTGTCCGCCTACGACAAGATGGGCCTGAAATACACACCCGACATGCTCGCGGTCCCTCCGAAGCTGGAGGGAAAGATGCACAAGGTGAAGTTTGACACGGAAAGGGGGACGGCCACGCATGGCTGACGCGATATTCATCGCGATGATGGTCGTGACAGTGGGGGGCGCGATAGTTGCCCTCGAAGCTGAAGAGATAGTCTACGGTGCCATCGGCCTCGCCGGAAGTCTCTTCGGCGTCGCAGCGCTCTTCTTCCTGCTCGACGCGCCCTACGTGGCCGTCTTCCAGGTTACAGTCTACATCGGCGCAGTCGCGGTCTTGATCCTGTTCACTGTAATGCTGGTCCGGCAGGAGAAGTGGTACAAGGAACTCCCCGCGACGTCCCTGAGCAGGCTGGCAGGCGTCCTGACGGGCCTCGCGATCATCATCGCCTTCGCCTTCGCGGTGATGTACACAGACCTCTCAAGCTACACCCAGATTCAGAACACCGCCGGGTTCCTCCAAATAGGGCAGCTGATCTCTTCGGGGTACGCGCCGGTCCTTGAAGTCCTGGCTCTCGTCTTGGGAGCCGCCGTTGTGGGCGCACTTACCCTTTCAAGGGTCGACCGGGAGGAGAAACAGCAGTGAATTCACTGGCAGACTTTGTCTTGGTCTCGGCCATGCTCTTCGGAATCGGGATCTACGGTCTGATCACAAAGAGGAACGCCCTCCGGCTGCTCTTCGCAGTCGAGATCATGATCAATGCGGCCAATCTCAATTTCGTCGCCTTCGGCCAGTACCTACCAATCGCTTCGGGCTCACAGGCCGCCCTGGGACAGACTTTCGTCCTCTTCTCCATCGCTCTCGCAGCCGCGGAGACAGCGGTGATACTGGCCATCGTGGTGGTCGCATACAGGCTCCACAACGACGTCGATGTCAGCGAACTGAAGTCCATGGAGGGATAACAATGGAATTGAGAAGATCCTCCCTCCGGCGTCGCACGGCCGCACGGTAGGAGTAGCTGCGCATGTACCAGTATCTCCTGCTGCAGACTGTACTCGTGCCGATTGCCGCCGCCGCAGTCTGCTACTTGGCTGCGGGCCGGCTAGGAAAGCACGTGGGATGGATCGCGCTGTTCAGTCTCTTGTTCACTACCGCCGCGCTTCTCGTCTTCGGGGCAGGCAAGGTCTTCGGAGGTGGTGCTATCCCTACCGAGAACTATCTTTGGGCCGGGGCCGGTCAGGCGAGCATCCTCACATTCGGGTTTCTTGCGGACAACCTAAGCCTCCCCGTCGTCATCGTGATGAATGTGGTCCTTGCTGCGACCGCAGTCTACTCGATGCCCTACATGGAGAAGAGGATTCAATCGCTTTACGGTGGGGCCAAGTCCGCAAGGTTCGGGCTATACTACCTGAACTTCCTCCTTGTTGCGGCCGGTCTAGCCGGGATAGCGCTGTCGACCAATCTGATTGAGCTCTACCTCTTCCTCGAACTGGTCCTGATTCCGACCTTCGTCATCATTAGCTTCTTCGGATACGTTCAGAAGGAAAGGGTCGGGATAATCTACATCATCTGGAATCAACTCGGGGCCTTCGTCTTTCTGGCAGGAGTAGCCCTAGCTTACTCCAAGACTGGGAGCTTCATGATTACCGACCTCAGCACTCTCAGTGGCACCTCCCTGGCCTACTGGATTTGTGGTCTGATCCTCATCGGTTGGCTTGTGAAGATGGGTGTCTTCGGTCTGCACATGTGGCTCCCCATCACAGAGGCGGAGGCTCCCACCTGCTTTGCGCCGACCATGGCAGTCGTTTCGGGCGTTGGGGCCTACGTCATCGCCCGCGTCCTCCTCTTCGGCATGCCATCCACATTCCAGGGGTTCAGCCTGCCGCTAATGATTTGGGCCGTGATCACAATGTTCTACGCCGGGGCGGTGACGGTCGCCCAGAATGATGTGAAGTACATCTTTGCCTGGTCAACCATGGGCCAGAACGCCTACTCCATTCTCGCACTGGCGAGCTTTTCAGTGCTGGGTGTCGCCGGGGGAGTATTCTACTTCGTCAGCCACATCCTAGGCAAGTTCGTGATGTTCGCCGCGGCCGGCATTCTGCTGACACAGACCGGGCTCAGAGACACCAAGAAGATGGGTGGGCTCGCGGGAAAGATGCCACTCACGGCCGCGCTGTTCGTCATGGGTGCCCTGATCCTGTCTGCGGTCCCACCGACCAGCGGGTTCCAGGCGGAATGGATGATGTTTGCTGGTGTATTTGCGAAGGGAGCGGCGGGCGCGTCATCGTATCTCGCCGTGGCGATCTTGGGGTTGATTGCTACGCTCTTCACGGTGGCCTACACCTTCTGGCCGATCCGCAAGATCTTCTTCGGGTCTCTCCCCTCCGCCCTGAATGGGGTCAGGGACGCGCCGCTCACCATGACGCTCCCTCTCCTCGCGGTCGTGGTCATCTCAGTCCTGATCGGGATCTATCCTGACCTGGTCTCCAAGTTCCTCATCAACTTCGCCAACGGCCTTCCCATAGGAGGTAAGTTCGGGGGTTGACCTTCATCATCCCGTCGTACTTCGTGTGGCTCATCTTCGCCACCCCATTCGTCGGCGCCTTGGTGACGGCCGCCCTCAGGAGAGCCAGCAGGGTCTCCAACTACGTGGCAGTGGCCTTCTCATTCGTGTCTGCCGTTTTCGCTCTCACCATGCTGATCCCGATCCTCACGGGGCAGAGCCTGCAGGTGGACTACTCTGTAATCCCAAGGTCCGTTCCGTGGATTTCAGGGCCCTGGATTTCGGGGATTGCGGGTTTCAAGGGGCTCACCATGGGCGTCCTCGTTGATCCATACACGGCGATCCTGGCAAATGTGGTCGCTTGGATCAGCTTCCTGGTCATGGTCTACAGCTTGGAGTACATGAAGGAGGATGGAGGAGCCAACCGCTACTTCTTCTTCGTCAGCCTGTTCATCGGAAGCATGCAGCTGATTGTGTTATCGGACAACCTCCTCTCCCTCTTCATCGGGTGGGAGATGGTCGGTCTCTGCAGCTACGCCCTGATCGGGCACTACTGGAAGGACGAGACCAAGGACTGGGTCGGGACGCCGGGAGAGAAGGCTCTCGGCGAGGAGCAGGCCTATCCTCCTTCCCACGCAGGCATGAAGGCATTCGTGATGACCAGAATAGGAGACGTGGCCATGCTCGCGGGGATACTGATTCTCTTCGACTACGCGGGGACCTTCAATTACTCTCTTCTAGCATCCACCTCGGGAACGTGGGTGCCCAGGCTCGCTCACTCCGGGCTGCTGGTCCCCGTCGCTCTCCTGATCTTCGGCGGCGCGGTGGGCAAGTCCGCGCAGTTCCCCCTTCACGAGTGGCTCCCTGACGCCATGGCTGGCCCCGCGCCTGTTTCCGCCCTCATCCATGCCGCGACAATGGTGAATGCGGGCGTCGTCCTGGTCGCGAGGGTGGCCCCGCTGTTCTACTTCGCTGTCTTCCTCAACCCGGCCATGAGCGTCGCTACGATCCAACCCTTCTTCCTCACGGTCGCATGGATTGGCGCCTTCACCGCACTGCTCGCCGCGAGCCAGGCCTTGGTGGGGTTCGAACTCAAGAAGATCCTCGCCTATTCGACGATGTCACAAATCGGCTACATGATGATGGCTGTCGGAGTCGCCGGACTCTCCACCAACTTCGCCTCCGGCCTCTCGGCGGCGCTCTACCAGCTGATGAGCCACGCAATATTCAAGGCGTGTCTCTTCCTCGCTGCAGGAGCCCTGATTCACACCGCCGACTCGAAGTACATCAACGAGATGGGTGGGATGCGAGCCAAGATGAAGCTCACCTTCGCCGCCGTTCTCATCGCTGTCGCCTCGCTGTCCGGAATACCCCCGTTCAGCGGGTTCTGGAGCAAGGACGCTGTGCTCGGGGTCGCCTTCGGGGCTGGACAGTACGCCCTCTTTGCGGTCGGCGCGGTCACCGCTGGCCTCACTGCTTTCTACTCCTTCAGGATGCTCGGGATTGTCTTCTTTGGCGGCCGAAGCCAGCGGCTCGAACGGGTGGAGGCAGCCGGGCATCACGTCCATGAACCGAGCCCAGTCATGTGGGTCCCCTACCTGATCCTCGCGGGCGCGACAGTGCTGATTGGCCTGACAGCGCTCGCTGGCCAAATCGTTCCGTCCTTGAACATCGGCGCCACGCTCGACTCCGCAGCGACTGGCTACATTCAGTCCCTGTATCCCAAGGCGGCTTCAGTCCCATCAGCCGGCTCTGACGTGACGGCATCAGCCATCGCGATCATCTTCGTTGCGATAGGCGTCCTAGCAGCCGCTTCCTTCTACATCCTGAGGAATGCTTCACCCTCTAGGGTCGTCGGTCAGTCCGGTGTGATGCACAGCCTACACATCTTCCTAGAGAAGAGGTGGTACATCAACGCAATCTACTACAAGGTCTTTGTTAACGCCCCGCTCGCGGCTTCGAAGTGGCTGAGCGATCGCTTCGACTTTGGGGGGCTCTTCAGGGTCAACGACGCGGGGATGGTTATCGGAATCTCCCTTTCTGCTGCCGGTAACTGGGTCGACACCAACATCGTCGACGGTGTCGCAAACGGATTCTCCACCGCGGGCCAGGCCATATCGAACATCCTCAGAAGAATCCAGACCGGCATCCTAGAGCAGTACGTCCAGGTCTTCGCCGTGGGCATCATCCTTCTGGTCCTTTTCCTGCTGATCGCTCTGGGGGTCAAGCTGCCGTGAGCTTTGTCCTTTCGCTCCTGGTCTTCCTTCCTCTTGCTGCGACGCCGCTGATCTACATAATCACCAAAATGAACAAGCGTTGGGGAATCTATTCTTCCTTCGCACTCGGAGTCATCGTCTTCCTCATTGCAGCCTACGTCTCATGGAAAGTCTACGCGGCGCCGCCCGCCGGTGGCCACTATCTCTTTCAGGAGAAGTTCTCCTGGATCAACTTCCAGTTCCTTGGACTCGACTACTTCCTCGGAGTCGACGGCCTCAGCACGCCGCTGATCTTTGTCTCAGCCCTCCTGACAGTCCTCGTTATCGTCGGGTCGAGGGAGCTGATAGACCACCATGAGGCCGAGTATTTCGCTCTCATCTTTCTCTTCGAGGGGGCGATCATGGGCGTCTTCACCTCGTTGAACCTGATACTGTTCTACATCTTCTGGGAGGTCGTCCTGATTCCGATGTTCCTCTTCATCGGGGTGTGGGGAGGCCCTCGCCGCAAGTACGCAGCGATGAAGTTCATCATCTTCACATACTCTGGCAGCACCATAATGCTTCTGGGGTTCCTCTACGTCTACCTCGGAATGTCCGGCGCAGGCATGACCCCGTCCTTCGACATCCCCTCCCTTGCAGGGAGGATTCCGCTGGGGATGCAGTATCTCCCGCTCTTGGCATCATTCATCGGGTTCGCCGTCAAGCTCCCACTCGTCCCCTTCCATACGTGGCTCCCGGACGCCCACGTGGAGGCTCCAGCGCCGATCTCGGTCCTGCTGGCAGGGGTCCTGCTCAAGATGGGCGGCTATGGCTTCCTGAGGATTGCCCTGGGCCTCTTTCCAAACGCTTCAGCCCAGTACGGGTGGCTCTTCCTGGCCCTCGGGCTCTTCTCCATGTTCTACGGGGCCTTCGCGGCGGTTCTGCAGAAGGACCTGAAGAAGATGATCGCGTTCACCAGCATAAACCACATGGGGTTCGTCCTCTTCGGAGCCTACGCGACTATCGTTTCGGGCAGCCTGCTTGGAATCCAGGGGGCCATCTTCATGATGTTCGCCCACGGCCTCGCTGTCGGCTGCCTCTTCATGCTCTCTGGGTACATCCACCACCAGGCAGGCACCAGGGAGATACCTTTGCTGAAGGGCCTTGGGACCACGATGCCCCGGACGGCAACAGTCCTGGTCCTAGCCTCCGCAGCCGCGATGGGCCTTCCTCCCTTCGCCAGCTTCCTGGCCGAGTTCTTGGTGATCACTGCGGGAATCTCGGCCTATGCGATCGCAGCCATCTCGGTGCTGGTCCCAGTCATCACTGCTGGCTATTTCCTCTGGATGATCAAGCGGACCGTATTCTCCCCAGCGTCAGCGGGAGCCTCTGTTCACGACCTGAGCTGGACGGACGTTGCCGCTTTCTCTGCATATCTGATTCCTCTGGTCGTCGTCTTGGTCGCGTCTTACCTTATTCTGGCACCGGCGCTCCCCGTGGCGACCTTCCTGAAGGGGCTTGCCTAGCATGGTTGACTTCATCTCGGTAGCAATAGTTCTCCTGGCTGCCTCCTCCCTCCTGCTGCCCCTGCTTCAACTGACGAAGGGCGGGAGCTGGAGACTGCCCGGCTACGTGCTCGCCCTAGTCCTCTCTGCCGTGCTGGTACTCGTCGGCCTGTCGACGGTCTCCCCGACTTCCGTAACATGGTTTGGGAGCCTCCTCTCTGACGACCAGCTCGGTGGGGTCTTCGCTTTGGTCACGGTCGGGGTCACCCTGGCCGTCACTGTCGCGTCCTTCGAAACTCAGAGAGGATCCAGCAACCCCGTCTACTACAGCCTACTTTCGTTCACAGCCTTGGGGATGCTGCTCCTCTCCTACTCCCAGGATCTCCTGATGCTCTTCGTCGCCTGGGAACTGATGAGCCTCCCCACCTACGTCCTGGCCGGGTTCGACAAGAAGCAGCGCTCCAACGAAGCGGCAGTGAAGTACGCCATCATAGGCGCCATGTCTTCCGCGATAATCCTGTATGCCATCAGCCTTGCCTATGGCCTCACCGGTTCCACCCAGATATCCGCCGTGGTGCAGGGCTTCTACCAGCTTCTGGCCACACAGTCGCACTCCTCGGCCCTTGCTAGTCTGGCGATCCTCCTCTTCGTAGCGGGTTTTGGCTTCAAGATGGCGATTGTTCCGTTCCACATGTGGATCCCAGACGCGTATGAAGGGGCCCCGACTACGGTCAGCACCCTGCTCGCTGCAGCAACCAAGAAGGCGGGGTTCATCGCTGCCATCAGGGTCATACTCGCCATCACGACGGTCTATGTCCTGACCCGTAGCCCGCTCTTCACGATGGCAAACGTCTTTGCTGTCCTGGCTCTCCTCACGATGACGGTCGGTAACATCAGCGCGCTTACGCAGAGGAGCATGACCAGGCTTCTTGCGTATTCGAGCATCGCCCAGGCTGGCTACATACTGATCGGATTCGTGGCCTATTCAGCGAATCCTGGTTCCACGGCGGCTACCATCGGGATGACGGGGGCCATCTTGCACGTGATCAACCACGCCGTGCTGACGAGCGCCGCCTTCCTCGTCGCAGCCCTCGTCATAATGCAGCTAAAGAGGGACGACCTCGGCGCCTACAACGGCCTCGGCAGGGGGATGCCCATCACAGCGTTTACGATGTCCGTGGCGATGCTTGCCTTGGCCGGTGTCCCCCCGCTCAACGGATTCTGGAGCAAGCTCCTGCTCTTCCTGTCGGTGGCCAACGGGCCTTTCGGCTGGCTCGCCCTCGCGGGCATCCTCAACAGCGCGCTGAGCCTTGGCTATTACGGGTGGGTCGTCAAGCGGATGTACTTCGACGAGAGAGAGAGCTCCGAAAGAGTCGCTGAACCAATGTGGTTCGTCCTGATCTTCGCCGTTCTCGTGGGCCTCATCATCGGGATTGGGCTCTTCCCCCAGCAGGCGATAAACTTCGCTTCGGGGGCGGTCTCGAACATCGGCCATTAGCTCTGTTAGAGCCACTTTATGCTGACTCGAGCCCTTGGCGGCAGGATTCTGCGGAAGGGCGTGCCTGTCCCAGTGTAGAACTTCGTGAAGAACTCATAGACGTGAAGCCTTAGGTCCTGGACGTAGACAATCAGGCCCTCCAGCGCCAGGACAAGCAGGTTGAAGATGATCCAGGCCGGGATGAGAGCGGGGTTCGTGAGGGGGAACATCATGTTCACGATCATCAGAAGGACGGCATGGACAAGCAGCATGACGGCGAGCCTCACGTAGCTGATTGTGTTGGAAAGAAACTGCAGTATCTTCTCGAAGACCTCGAGGCCGCCGTTCGAGAGGGCGCCCCCGATCGAAAGATCACGAACCTTGCCGAGCTTGACCGCTACCGCCTTGCCACCGAGCAGTATGAGCATGGAAGGGACCAAGATGGCCAACGATACGGCACCCAGCTCGTTGTTGGGAACCCCCAAGAGCGGCGCGGAATTGGAGCCGCCAGTTGGGATTGCGAGGACGTTGAAATTGAAGCCCGCCCCGATGAAGGCGAGTCCGTAGCCGACCCCTCCTATGTACATCGAGAGAGCTGGCAGCTTTTCCGTTAGAAGCTCGAGAGTCTCGCCCGCCCTCCAACCCTCATAGATGTTGAGCGCCAGACCAGTTGTGAGGTGCGCTATCCCGATCAGAATCGAGGCTACCATCACTATTTCGATGTTCCCGATGTTTGGCGTGGGGTTTCCGCTGAGCGGCCTCTGAATTATCTCAATAACGGAAGGGATCGGCAAGAACTTGTAAAGCGAGAGGCCGAAGAACTCTCCGAAGACAGCCCCGAAGAACATCGAAGAGATTCCGGTGACTAGGAAGATGTTCGCCCATTGCCTCTTGGTTCCGGCCGTTCTCTGCCGCACGAAGAGGACGAAGAGCGTCAGGAGGAGGCCGTGGCCGAAGTCCCCGAACATCAACCCGAAGAAGATCGGGAAGACGAAAGCAACGAGAGGTGTCGGGTCGACTTCATGGTTCCCCGGGACCCCTTGTTCCGCGGTTATCAGCTGCCACGTTCGGATGCCCTGTCTGTTCTCGAACAGGACGGGAAGCCTCTTGTGGTCTTCGGCGGCTCCCGCCGGCTCGGCGAAGATCATCCAACGTCCGAAGAGGTCTCTGAAGCGTCCCTCCTCCTTGGCCGGGATGTATCCCGAGATCATAGCTAGTCTCTTCATTTCTCCTGAAGCTCTCGCATCGTCTAGCATGCTCCTCGCCACATCGGTCAGTTCCCGTACGGCCAGCAGCGTGCTCCCGGACTTCTCGCGAATCTGAGAAAGCCTGGCTTCGATTTCGATGCGGCCGCTTCTGGCGGCCTCGGCGTCCCTCTCCAGCTTTCTGTAGGCCTCTGTCGGGTTCTGGGGCAAGCCCGGCGGGATTAGTAGCGTTCTGATTTCAAGGGCCTTGATCGCCCTGTCCAGGAGCAGCCCGTCTGAGGCTTTCACGGCTACCAAGACGAGGCTCTCTGCCTGGTTGAGCTGTTGGACTTGGAAGATCGGGCTCGGAAGCGAGCTTCTGAACTCCGAGACCGCCGAGTTCCTGACGATGCAGACCGCGGCCCTGAGCCATTTCAGGGACGTCAAGCCGGTCAGGTCTGCGGAGAGTGACGAGACTGTCTCCAGAGCGTCCATCGTCGTGCGCGCGTCCGACTCTTCCTTCACAACCTTCTGCAGAGCGGCCTTCTGCGTCCTCACTTCCTGGACGATCGGGTCGAGTTTCCCCTCCGCCTTTTCGAGCAGATCGTTCCATTCAACCGCCTCGTAGTTGCTCTTCTCTATCTTGACGCCTCCGAAGACCATATCCATCCAGCCCGGTGCTACCTGAAGGCCGAGGTCCTTTACCGCCTGGTCGGCCTGGGCAAAGAGACGGACTGCCTTCACGGCTAGCTCCTGCACCCGGGGGTCGAAGTTCTGCGGGCCGCTGCTTATGGGGTGGAAACTTTCGAACTGGGCGAGGGCCTTCGCGACTTCTTCGTATTCGCTCCGCGGGGAGATGACGGTGACCTTGGTGAGACGTGCGAGACCCAATAACTACACGCTTTGCGTCTTCCATCGCTCTTGGGTTCCGTTATAAAGCGTGATGTCGGTGCAGGTATCATCGGCCGTGAGGTATCCCTCGACGAAGTTCGCGAGTTTGGGCCGGAGGGGAGTGTCCAAAGGGAGAAGGGAACAGCGCCACCGTGTCAGGTATGGACAGGAGTGGTGGAACAACTATTAAGACACACAGAGGCGGGCCAATGCAGATTTCGGGGCGGATGTTTTGTCCAGCAAGACCTACGTCGGTACCAAAGCCTTCGCTCTGAGGGGCACCCTGCTCGACCCAGGAACAACCCAGAAGTTCGCGGGGGCCACTTCTCTTGACGAGCTAGTGAACAGGCTCAAGGGAACGCCCTATTCAGATGTCGTGTCTGGTCTCATCCCTCCCCTCACGGCTAGGAGGATGGAGCTCGCCTTCTGCGAAAGGCTCGCCAGGGTTCACAACTCGATAGTCACGGGCGCCGGGCGGTACGGGTTACTCAAGCTCTACTACCTGAAGAACATCTCCTGGGACCTCAAGCTTGCCCTCAAGGCGAAGGCCCTGAACCGAACCTTCGAGGAGACGGTCGAGTTCCTCGACATGAAGGCCGAGGAGCTGGTCGGGAGGAGGGACCTGATCGTGAAGATCCTCTCAGCTAGGGATATCACGGAGGCTGTGGCCGGGCTCTCGGGGACCGAATTTCATCTAGACGCCGAGAGGGCCCTGGCCGGCTATAGCGTCCGAGGCGAAACGAGGTTCTTCGATCTGTATCTGGACCACGCGGTCTTCTCGGCAATCTCCGGGGAGTACTCGCGGAACTCCAGAATCTACGCCTCGAAGGCGGCGGACGCCAACGGTGTGGGAGACATCGTGGCGCTAGACATAGACAGCTACAACGTTCTCAGCACTCTCCGCGCGAGGCTTTGGGGCCTCCCGGATGCCGAGGTCCACGACCTGGTAGTCCGCCCGACAAGACGCGTCGCAGCGCCGGTCCTTGCGAGCATGGCAGGGGCGGAGTCGACGGACGAGGCAGTCAAGCTTCTCGAGCCCTATTACCGCTTCCAGTTGCAGGGGACAGAGAACGAAGAGGAGTTAATCGAAATGGTTGAGGACGGATTCGCGAAGAAGCTGAGACAGACGTCCGCGTTGGCATTCGTCTGGCAAGGCCTGGGTCCGGGTGCGGCACTCGCGCTGGTGAAACTCCTCGAATTCGAGGTGGGTAACCTCGCTGCAATCGCGATCGGGATTGAAGCGGGAATCGAGCCGAAGAAGATCTTGTCAAAACTCAAGATCTAGGGCCCGGTTCTCTGGTTATCGTCGTGAATTCTCTGGAAGATTTATAAGCGGTTTGGGGCTGCGATGGTTTGTCTATTCATGCGCAAGGTTTTCGCCCTGTTCTTGGCAGCCATCTTCCTCGCTCTGACGGTTGCGGCACTTCCTGGTCCCGCGCTGGCCCAATCGACTACATCGACGACATCCAACGGCAACAAGTTCATCGCCGCTGGAATCGCCTTCGGACTGGCAGCGTTGGGTGCTGGCATAGGAGTCGGCACCTCAGGCTCGGCTGCGATAGCGGCGGTGACCGAGAAGGCTGAGGTCAGGACGACCGCATTGATTTTCGTGGTTTTGGCCGAGGCAATCGCGATCTATGGCTTCGCCATCGCGTTTGTTATACTAGGACAGTCCGGTTAGTCGAAGGGCCCTTCTTCCAGGGCGTCCCGTCCAGTCAGGACTCCCTTTGAGTCGTGAAGTCTGACAGGTCTTCGAGAAAGACAGTGGCGTCGTTCCTTGGCAGGGCCATCAGTTGCCGTTTTGCCTCCTCGGCATAGGTTTGTGAGAGGGCCGTCATTTTCCCAACCACTTCGCTCTCGCTGTGGTTCTTCAGGAGGCCCAGCGCGATCTTGTCCTGGGATCTCCAGTCGAGTAGGTCATCCCTGAGCTGGTATGCGATTCCGATGCTTCTTCCGAACTCCGCAAGAGCTGCCACCTCCTTCTCGCCACCCCCCGCCACCAAAGCCCCGAGCTTGGCAGAGGTCTCGAAGAGAGCGGCGGTCTTGTCTGCGATAATTTTGAGGTACTCGTCCCAGGTTAGATTGTACACCTGTGGGTCGATCGTGAGCTCGGAATACTCTCCTTCCGCCATGAGGAGCGCGGCGCTGCTGATCTCTTCGGCGACGCGCCTCTCCCTGTACCTTGCCGCGATAGCAAGGATCATCGCGAACACAAAGTCCGCGGTCAACAGAGACGCGCTGTAGCCATACTTTAGGTGGAATGTCATCTTGGCTCTTCTTGCCATCTCCTCGTCTATGATGTCATCATGAATAATCGACTCTGTGTGCAGGAGTTCCACCGCTACACATGCTCCGAGGACCGAATCGTCCTTGCAGCCCAGGGCTTCCGCCGATAGCATCAACACGACTGGTCTGACGCGTTTGCCGCCTTCGACCGCGTAGACCAGCGGATCGTGAAACCTCGAATGCTTGTAGATCTCCAGCTCTTGTGCGAGGGCCTTGTCCGCCCGGTCGGCGTAGGACCTCATCCTGGCCTCTATCGACTCGAGTGAGACTGCCCTGCGACCGTCCATTTGAGAGACTTGACTGTTCGCCCTTGCAGATTCCTTATAATGTTTCTTCGACGCGAAGCCTCACTTCCTTGGGTTGATCCTCACTGAAACGAGGCTGGAGGGTGTTGTCCTCCGTCTTGACACCAACGCTCAGCAGCGAGCGCGCGCAACTGGTCGAGAAAGCTCTAAGTGGCGAATGGGGAGGGGGTTCAATCTGGCCCCGGTAGTATAGAGCTGCGCGCGTACAGCCCGGTCAACTCCATGCGAGCAAGCCGAAAGTATGCCGGCCTTTCGAGTCGGCGACCCGGGTTCGAATCCCGGCCGGGGCACACCTATGTGACTCGGAATCTCCGCAAGTACAAATTGTTGCGAAGAAGCCATGGCTTTGGAGAGGTGATCTGAGGGGAGAGTTACAGAGTTGGCTGCGAAAGACATTGGAGCGCGCGGTGACTCAGTCAGGTCTCCAAGGGTGTTCCCAGTCCAGAGGTCCGTGAGTGAAGCTATGAGCCAGTCTCGCAAGAACCAGGTCCCAGGCGCGATCGAAATACTCATAGACTTGCTTGCCTTCGTTGTCGTCCTTCCAACCGAGTCCTTGGAAACTCACACGCGTTCGCTTAGGGCCCGCTTCGTCAAAGAATAGTACCACCCACTGAGCGATCTCCCTGCGAGCTTTCGGGAACTGGGGAGGGGCACCCCAGGTGAATGAGAACATCTTCATGGGCACGTAGCTCAGAACCGTGCACCCTTCTGATCCCTTGAGTCCCTCGGGCTCCTTGGGATCGAAGAGGACTTCGTACTTTCCGTGGGGTCTGATCTCCAATTTTGCATCTGGAGCAAAGAATCTCTTGACTCCCTCCAGGGAGGTCCACGCCCGCCAGACCTCATCCACCGTCGCGTCGACGAGGACCGACTTGGTCATCACTCTGTTTGACATGTGGCTTGCTTTTCCTCGTCTGTTTCCTGGTTCTATTTAACAACCATAACGTGCGGTTCTGTCTAGCTGATTGTCGGTTGTGGTTCTCCCTGTCAGCTGTCATGTCGGCTCATGGAACTCCTTGAATCCGCCCAGTCATGTAGGCTAGCCTTTGACCGGCGCGCAATCAGGGAATATCTAAGTATGGAATGCAGACTGGGTATTCTGAATGATTGTAATAGAATTTCTGATTATCCTCTTGCTAATCTCAATCTTCGCTGGTGTCTTCGGTTCGATCGTGGGCCTCGGGGGAGGAGTCGTGATAATCCCAGCACTCACTCTGCTGTTGGGTGTCAACGTCCACTTTGCGATAGGCGCGAGCATCGTCTCGATAATCGGCACGTCCAGCGGGGCCGCGTCAGTCTACGTGAAAGACAAGATGACGAACCTTCGTGTAGGCATGTTCCTAGAGTTGGCTACCACGTCGGGAGCGATTGCGGGGGCTGCATTCGCGGCGTACGTTAATTCATCAGCTCTGGAGCTGATATTTGGAAGCATCCTGCTGGTGACCCTTATCCCGACAGTAATGAAAATTGGGGAAGACATCCCGAAGAATCCTGAGCTCAAGGGTCTCTCGAAAAGGCTTGCCCTGACTGGTTCGTACCCCGAGCCCGACGGTTCGGTTGTCAGCTACAACGCCACGAGGCCCAAGACGGGCCTCTTCGGGATGGTGATAGCAGGGATGCTCTCTGGCCTTCTTGGGATTGGGAGCGGCGCGTTCAAGGTGGTTTCCATGGATGTAGCGATGAAGCTCCCGATGAAGGTCTCCACAACTACATCGAACTTCATGATCGGAGTAACAGCCGCGGCTAGCGCGGGAATATACTTCGCCCGAGGCGATGTCAACCCGCTCATCGTTGCCCCCGTGGCCCTCGGAATCCTGATCGGGGCCGCCCTGGGCGCCCGCGTGCTCAAACGCTCAAGAAACCCAACGATAAGGAAGATCTTCATCGTGGTTCTGGCGGTTGCGGCCATCGAGATGATCCTGTCCGCGGAGGGGATCGCGGTTTGAACCTGAAGGACCCCGAAACGATGAACGAAGTCGTAGGCAACGTCCTGAGATTCGGCGTCCTGACGTCGGCTGCGGTCATCCTGATCGGCACCGTCCTTTTGGTGGCCGCTAGTGGGTCCTCCGGGATATCGAGCTCACTAACCTACAACCCCAACCAGATCCCCCACGGCACATTTGACGTCAGCCTCTCTGGGCTTGCGAATGGCCTGGTAGGGTTTCAGCCGTATTCTCTGATAGAGCTGGGAGTGATAATCCTACTTGCCACGCCTGTCTCCAGGGTACTAATATCGGTCTTCCTTTTCGCAGCCGAGGGCGACAGGTTGTACGTGTACATCACGGCGGTCGTCCTTGCGCTGCTTCTGTTCAGCATACTCGCGACGCCCTTCATATCGGTGTTCAATGCCTGAGCCCGCGCCTTCTTCCGAATTGGAGGCGCCACGCCTCCTGAACGACAGCCGCCTGCATTTCATTTCGAAAGCAACGTCGAAGCCCGGGCCGATCAAAGCCGTCTTTTTCGATCTAAGCGGGACCCTTCTCGTAATGCGTCGTGACAAGATACTCCGGAAGGTCCTTGCAGAGCTGCAGATGGAGGTCAGCCTGGAAAGTGTCCACTCTGCCTATGTCAAGGTCGAGTCCAGTTGGCTCTCGGTCTACGGCAACAGGGCGATCACTCTGGAGGAGACCGAGGAGGCGTACAGACAGAAGGACGCGCAGGTCTTTCTGAGACTCTTCCCGGACGCTACTTCCAAAGACGCGGAAAGAATTTCGAGCGCAGCCAGGAAGAGGTGGCCTGAGCTCGAGAAGACAGTCCCTCCCGTACTTTACCCCGACGCTCAGCCGACCCTCAAGAGGCTGTCAGAGGACGGGTATTCGCTCGGCCTCGTCTCCAACGCGCCCCCAGAAACAGCCAAGGTCGTAGAATCCCTCGGGCTTCAACGCTACGTCAGGAGTGTCGTAACATCTGGGGTCGTGGGCTACTCGAAGCCTCACTCCGAGATTTTCAGGATTGCGATGAGAAAGGCGGGGGTAGAGCCACAGCAGACCGTCCATGTGGGTGATGTCTTCGAATCAGACATCGTGGGAGCGAGGAACGCTGGAATCACTGGAATCCTGATCGACAGGGACGACAGCCAGGTGGGAGTCGACTGCCCTCGGATAAGGGACCTCAACGAGATCTACAGGTTCATCGGGTAAGCCTGCGTCCAAGCACTCTCCCTGCGCGAGGATAGACGCTAAGAATTCCTCGCAAATCCCGCGCACAGCATCCCGTAGTAGGTCGGGACTTGGTAGGAAACGAGCTCGCCTGTCATCGGAACGACAGACAGGGCGCCCGCGAGAACCGTCATCTGCCACAGACTATCTGGCTTAGCCGCCTCCACCAGACTAGGGTCAATCTTCATCACCGAAGTGAGCCGGTTCCCCTTGATGGCTTCGACCACATACCTATCGTACTCCTTCGCGCGAGAGTCGAACCCATATGGACCACTCTTCCGGTGGGCGTGCGCCTGGTCAGAGCTTGCGACAAGGATGACCCGTTTTCTGCTTCCCTCGGCGACCCTCGCGACGCACTTCCCGAACTCGTAGTTCTGTTCTAGAGGAATCCCTCTCGACGGAGTAACTATCAACACCTTGCTTTTCAGCCTGTTTCCCCTGAGGAAGAACCAGAGCGGTATCAGGGTCCCCCAGTCCATCGCCAGGTCTGACATCGGTCCCTCCAGCGTTCCGTAGTTCGCTCCTACGACAGGCAAGCCCTGCTTCTCTGCCTCTTGTATCACGGCACTTCCGAGCTCGACGTCGCACTTGGCGCGGAGCCTGATCTCCCGGACCCCTTCGATTACTTTCCCGGATGAATTCTCTGAAATCACCACCCCGATGTGTTTGGGGAGCCTCAGGTTGTGAGGACTGGCGATCACGATCGTATCTGGCATTGCTTCCTTTATCTGCCTTGAGAGGATCCTCATCCCTCGCCTGGTCTGCGAGAAGAGCCGAGGACTGTCGCCCGCCAGAGTCGGGACTACCTCGCCTCCGTGGGGGGCTATGCAGGCGTAGACAAGAGGCATGGTGTCGAAGGCGATCCTTCGTTATTCAAACGTTCCTACTAAGATAGTGCATTATTCCCATCACAGAAGTCCGGATGGACACATTTGCGAAGGTCGGGAGATCGCTGACGCCTTCTTCTCCTTTCACCCTCATCCGCATTGCCTCTGTCGCGTCGTCGAGGCTGGCCCCTCTACCCTTCATGTCTCGCACGTCTCTCACCCACCTGGTGACCTTCTGCTCGGTGTTCTCGAAGACGTCGTCGACATCGGTCCTCGCGCCGAAATGAGGGACGAGTAATCTTGTCGCGCCTAGCTGCCTGAGTGAGCGCACGGTCGACACGAGCTGGTCGGGGTCGAAGCTAGGCGGGGGCGTGGTTGGGATCATCGTCTTCATGCTGGGATAGACTATTCCGACTGCGTCGGCGGTGAAGAGGTTCTTCTCCCCGTCAAGCATCATAGAAACCTGGTGGGGGGCGTGTCCCGGAGAGTGTATCAGCGTGGCTGTCAGGCCGTCTCCCAGATCCAAGTGCATCTCCTTTCCCACCGAAACCATCCTGCCCTGAGGCACCGGTTCAGGAGAGCCATACAGTTTCATGAAGGCCTCTCCGAAGACCTTGGTCGCGCTTTCGATGAGTCTGGTGGGGTCCGCGAGGTGGGGAATGCTCCTCTCGTGGGCGACCACCGTGGCGTTGGGCATTTCTCTGGCGAGGCGCCCTGCCGCTCCCGCGTGGTCCAGGTGGACGTGGGTCGGAACGATGTACCTGACGTCCGAGGGCATGATGCCCAGCTCGGCCAGTCCCGCTAGGACGTTCCGAAACGAGGAAGCGTATCCGCAGTCGACCAGGGTCACCTTGGGTCCCTTTATGACGTAGGCGCCCACGAAGTTGGGATACCCCAGGGCATAGGTGTCCAGAACGTAGATCCTTTCGGCGACCTTGGTCGCGTACATACCTAGCGCCTACGACGAGCCTTTGGGGCTCCCGAATTCGTACGCCAGCATCGCGAGCGAGGCCGCTCCGAACTTCAGGACGTCTTCGTCCACCTTGAACTTCGAGCTGTGGTTCGGGTAGACGCATCCCTCCGCCGGGTTGTCCGTGCCTAGGAAATAGAAGGTGCCCGGCGCCTTCTGCAGGAACCTGGAGAAGTCTTCCCCTCCGAGCACTGCTTCGACCTTCTTGACCTTCGTGCCCGGGATCTTCTTCAGGACCTTGACAGCGCCCTCGGTCGCCTTCGCGTCGTTGACAGTCACGGGATAGGCGTCTGTCTCGAACTCTACCTCGGCGCGTGCCCCGAAGGCCCTGCAGACGCCTTTCGCCACCTCGGCGACCTTGGCCTTCGCCCTTCTCCTCGTGGATTCATCCAGGGTCCGTATCGTACCCTCGAGCAGGGCTTCGTCCGGGATGATGTTCTCCTTCGTCCCCGAGTGGACCGACCCCACGGAGATCACGAATGGGCGCGTGGGGTCGATCATCCTCGATGAGACTCCCTGCAAAGCGAGTATGAGCTGGGCGGCCACGTAAATCGGGTCTATGGTCTCGTGCGGCGCCGACCCGTGCCCGCCTCTCCCGATTATCTTCACCTTGAAGGTGTCCGGGGCCGCCATGATCGCGCCTTCCCTCACTCCAAACTCCCCCGAGCGCCGGTTGCTGTCTATGTGGAGGCCGAAGACGAAATCGACCTTGGGGTCCTTCATCACACCCTCCTCGATCATGGGCAGCGCACCCCCCCTTCCACCGTGCTCCTCAGCCGGCTGGAACAGGAACTTCACGGTGCCGTGCAGCTCGTCTCTGTGGTTTGCGAGGAGCTTGGCCGCGCCAAGGAGCATCGCCATATGAGTGTCATGGCCGCAGGCATGCATAACCCCCTTCGTCTTTGACTTGAACTCGACGTCTGCCATCTCTTCTACGGGGAGGGCGTCCATGTCTGCCCTGAGCGCGACCACCTTCCCCTTCTTCCCGCCCTCGAGGATTCCGAGGACCCCGGTCCCCCCCACGCCCCTCTTCACTTTGATCCCGAACGACTCGAGCCTCTCCGCGACAAGCTTCGCGGTCTCTTCTTCATGGTACGACAGTTCAGGTTTCTGGTGCAGAGTCCTCCTCGTCCTGATGATCTCGTTCTCGATGGAAGCTGCCTCGGCTGGGAAGTCCATGGAATCTGCACGGGCCGACGCCGATAAAAGCTCTCATGTCTTCCCTGGGCCGCTTCTCAAAGCGCTTTGTTGTCTGAGTGTCCTCTCTGTCCTGAGGTTCGCCATCCTTTCCTTGAGGAGGGCTCTGGCCAGTCGGTCCGAGTTCTTCCAGAATCTTGTCCATGGGATCGACGGGCTTGTGGGGCGCGTCCTCGGACAGCTGTTCTTAGGGTAGTGCGCGCGACTCCCAAGGTTCGGCTTTGATCCTTGAGGTCTGATCCAGAAAGATGGCTTTCAGACGGGCATAGACTAGTCCTTGCCCATCGTACCCTAAGGCACTGTCGAGCCTGCCTCCAAGGATTTCGGCCTGGAGGGACTGGATGGCCTGCCTGAATACGGTGTACGGGACGTGGACCCAACTTGGATGGTCGCGCGCGCGCGCGCGCTTCGCCGATGCTGCTGCTTACGAGGACGTGGCACTTCCCTGCCCGGAACCTCTCCAGGACCTCTGACTGCTGCTTCTGCTGCAGTCCCTTGTCGCCCGCTCTGTTCGCCTGCCCCACGAACCTGACTGAGCCGATCTTCGCTGCCTTCAGCCGCTCGATGATGGTGTCTATTGTATCCCTGTACTGGGTGAAGATGATCACTCTGGAGTCCTTCTTCGTCGCAAGTTGGTCCGCCAATATTTCGGTGAGCCTTTCCAGCTTGGGATAGCCCGTGCCTGAGATCTCTCCCGCCTCTTTCTCGATTGAGCGCCATTGACCGTCCTTAATCAGAGCCGAGGCGGCTGACCCGGGTTCGTCTCGCAGCCGTTGCAGGTACCCTAGGAAGACTCGGATTCCCTGGGTCTCGAGCAGCTCGATGCCGTGCAGTATGACCACCGCCTGACCCTGATCGGCGAGCAGACGCATAATGGGCTCCCTTCCGACCTCGTCTGTCGCCTTCAGTCGTGAGGCCAGCGGTCCTCTTGCCCTGAGAAGCACTGTCTTTGTCGGGCTGACTTCGGCTGAGAGGAAGCCTGCCTCGACAAGGTCCGCGATCTTCTCGTTGTAGATGGCGCGCAGAGGTTTCAGAACCTTGCAGTAATCGTCTGGCAGTGGAACCTTGATGACTTCAAGAGACGTGGATTCGACATACGGCCTTATGTCCGGATCGTCTTCGGTCCTGGCATCGACGCGCTCGATAAAGAGATTCCTCCTTATCTCTTCAGCCCTCTGTCTAGTGCCCCCTGGAGAGGCGGTGAGCCCCAATATCAACGGTGCCGACGCTTGGCCCTTGTACGACTTGGCCAGTTCGGTGTAGGAGTAGTCTTTAACGGAACGGTGGGCCTCATCAAAGATCAGGAGCACGACGTCCCCAAAGTCAATCCGACCGGTCCTTACGTCGTTCACGATCGTCTGGGGTGTGGCGAAGACGAATTTCGCCTGCCTCCACGAGCGGCTTCGTCTTGCCGGGTCGGTCTCACCAGTCATCACGTAGGCCTCATCCTCTCTCGCTCCAGCAAACTGCGTAAATGCCCTGGAGTGTTGAACCGCGAGCGGTTTCGTGGGGGCGAGCATCACTACTTTGCCGGCTTCAAACTTCTCCAACCTCGCCTTTGAAACGAGCCACGCTATCACGGTCTTCCCGAGTCCAGTGGGAAGGACCACCAGCGTGTTTACGGTGGAGGCAGCCCGAGCCATCTCCAATTGGTATGATCGAGGCTGAAGGACACTCTCCGTCAATGAGACCGAATGCCGATGAACGATGCTAAAAGGGGTTAAGGGGTGTCAGAGCTCAGCACTTGGTGTCACTTCTTCGGTTTCAACTGAGAATACAGCCCCAAGTAACCTCCGACCTTGGCTCTTAGAACAGAATCCAGAGGCGCTTCCCTAACGACCTGATTACAGTTGGGGCAGCGGTTTCCATCTGGGATGACCTTCTCGCCGCAATTGCCGCACCATCGTTCGCCCTGCAGGCGATTGATTCTCAAGCTAGTCCCCGACAGTGGTTTCTGTCGTCACGATTCCGTCTTAACTTTTGCTACCAGATTCCGTGGCTCGCATCAAAGAGTCATAATTCAGACAAGAATAGAGAGGATCCCGTCAAATGTTCGCTCACTCGTGCGCGCGCGCGGCGGCGGTTGCGCCTGGCTCAGCAGCGCGCGCTCGCCCGCTAAGAAACCTTCGTGCACTCGCAACTCTGGGTTGTGCACCCGCGCTACTTGGAACTTTGTTCTAACCCTGCCGACATTTCATTTCCATCTTGTTAGTATCTCTTCTCTTTGGAAGGTTGCCTTGCTGACAAAGAAGAACGCTAGGTCAATCAGTGCAAGGACCCCTGCCAGAATAAGCAGATTCGTGTTCGTGAATGGATAGATCTTTAGCTCTGAAGCTAGAAACAATCCAACGAATGGAAGTGCGAGAAGCGTTCCTAGCTGCTGCGCAGATCGCGCGTCGGTCATTCTGGCTGATATGATAATGTTAACTTCTACGCTCATGAGCGATGCGAGAGGAACCACAAGCAAGATTATTCCTATGTGCCAGTTAGGATAGTAGAGATATCCCAAGACGCCTTGCGTGAAATGATCCATGAGCGCCATGAATATTGCCGAGCCAATGTAGATTGAAGCAACGGGGATTAGCAGACCGGAGATGCTTTTCCCTAGCAAGATGTCGCCATCGGTCATTGGTGTTGCCAGAAGGGGTTCAAGGCTCTTCTGAAGTTTCTCTCCCACCAAGCTGTACGACGCAATAGCGGTCGGAATAGTCGCTGCTACGAAAAGGAACCATATCGAGAATGAGTCCATGAGTGTCGGCGCCACGGTGACGGCTACTGCAGATGTCTCCTTGTGAATTGAGTAATTCAGGATAGTCGGGAATAACACTGCGAAGATAAGAGGAAAGGCGATCGAGGCACGGATCACGTTGATCTTCTTCCTGAAGATCTTGAAGTCTTTCGCGGCAACCGACCAGGCGCTTTGCAGATCCATCTGTCTCACTCAGACTCTTTCACAAGCTTCAGGTAAACATCTTCGAGACTCGAGCCCACTTCCGTAACAAACTGGACGCGCCCACCTGCAGCTTGGATCTCCTTTAGGAGATCCGGATTTTCTTTTTCTGGGTTGCCAACAACGACTACCAGACTATCGCTATCTTTTTCCTCGATCTGGTAGCCAAGGGTCTTCACAGCTTCCACGATTGCATCGTCCACAAGCTCAAGCTGAACCCTGACCCTTCTGGTGGAAAGGGAATGCCTTAGATCTCTAGGCGAGCCTGTCGCAATGAGCTTTGTCTTCAAGATTGCGACCCGGTCACAAATTCTCTCCGCCTCGTCTAACAGGTGAGTATTGAGAAAGATGGTTCTCTTTTCCTTCTTCAATTCGAGAATGAAGTCTCTGACAGTCTTTGATGCTTCAGGATCAAGGTTCGCAGTCGGCTCATCAAGGAATAACACCTTTGGGTCGTGGATTAGGGCACGCGCAAGTGCAAGTTTTTGCTTCATTCCTTTTGAGAAGGTCCCAGCTGCGTCGTCTCTTTTGTCCCAGAGACCAAGCATCTTTAGAAAGTATTCTATCTGTTCACGTCTTTTTTGAAGGGTTAGCTTGTAGTAGCGCCCGTAAAAATCCAAGTTATCATAGGCGCTCAGCTCCTCGTATAGTCCAACATTTTCGGGCAGGAATCCGATCATCCCTCGAATCTTTGGCTGGTCTGAGTTGTTTCCTACCTCATACCCACCGACGGTTGCTCTTCCCGAAGTCTTCGAGATTAGACATGCGAGCATCCTGACTGTAGTCGTCTTGCCCGCTCCATTGGGACCAAGAAAGCCAAAAACCTCCCCTTCGTCCACGTGCAAGGAAACACTGTCTACAGCGGTAAAATCTCCGAATGTCTTTGTTAGGTTCTCGAGATCGATCGTAGTTCGCACATCCAGCTTAGGTTCTCAATCTATCTTTTCTCCAGCTTAAAATAATATCTCAAGAATACAGTCTTGGCAGTACCTCTGGACAACCCACTGCTATCCTCTTAGCGAGAGCGCGCGTCTGACGTCCCAGCATTTCTTCGGATTCGAATCGGGTCAAGCCTCTTATGCGGCGACTTGCACCCGTGCGAAACCACACGAATGACAACGCCTGCAGAGACGGAGACACGACAAACGAGCCGGGGAATCTTCGCAAGGGTCCCGAGGAGCGTCGTGCTCTTGATCGTAGTCTTGGGAATAAATGGCTTCGCATTCGGCTTTCTGATGATCTACATCGCGGCCTACCTTCCGCAGTTCGGGGTCTCGGCCTCGACCGTCGGGCTGATCATCGGGGCCGAAGGCCTGTCCATGGCGGGCTTCGCTATTCCCTTTGGGATCCTGTCAGACAGGAGAGGGAGAAAGAGCCTTCTGGTTCTCGGCTCCTTGGGGGCCGCGCCCATCTTCTTCGTGTTCGCCCTCACCACGAACGTCACGGCCATGGTGGCGGCTGGCGCGCTCGGTGGAATCTGCGAAGGAACGTACCTAGCGACGGTGAACGCCACGATAGCGGACCAGACCGCTCAGGAGAACAGGAACGCCGCCTTCACCCTCTCTTTCATAATCGGAGGGGCTGGCGGGAGCATCGGCACCGCCTTTCCCCTGTTCGGCCCGTCTCTGAGCGGCACTCTGCGGATCGGAGGCGAGACGCTGAACTCGGACCTCCTGTTCTTGTTAGGGGTGACGTCGGTCGCCCTGGCTTTAGTCCTCTACGAAATACTTCGGGGCGTCCACGAGAACATCAAGACAGGGGGAGCCCCCTGGCGGGGGCCGAGCACCAAGAGGCTACTGAAGTTCTCGGGCATCAACAGCCTGATCGGCCTTGGTGCCGGGTTCATCATTCCTCTGATCCCCACCTGGCTCTTCCTGAAATTCGCGGTCCCAGCCACTTACAGCGGACCTCTTCTCGCCTTGGCGGGCGCAACCATCGGCCTCGCAGCCTTGTTCAGCCCAAGGCTGGCTGCCAGGTTCGGCCTGGTCAAAGCGGTGGTCCTCGCCCAAGGGCTGTCGCTGTTTTTCATGCTCGCCTTGGCGTTGGAAGGAAACGTGTTTGCGGCGGCGGCAATCTACGTTGTCAGGACTGTGCTGATGAACATGTCCCAGCCGCTGATGGACTCGTATCTGATGGGGATAGTCGTCCCCGAGCAGCGGGGGTTCGCCAGCTCTGTCAACTCGGTTATCTGGAGGATACCCAACAGTGTGACGACGATTGTCGGTGGCGCGCTTCTAGCGTCAGGTAACTTCGTACTCCCATTCATCCTAGCTGGTGGTTTCTACGCGGTCTCGCTGTCACTCTTCTATCCTACGTTCAGGAACGTGAAGCCGGAGAGCTAGGACAGCCGCGCGCCAGCAGCGTAGAATCAGGATTAGTCTCCACCTCCTAAGGTGCGGGGGGTGGGATTTGAACCCACGAACCCCTAAGGGATGGGATTTCTCGAGGCAGACCCTTGTCCCGACTTAAGTCCCACGCCGTTGGCCATGCTTGGCTACCCCCGCGAATTTGTTGCAAAGATTGGCATTTAATTAAGAATTGAATCTTGGTGATCTCTGCCGTGAATAGAACGACTGGCGCTAGGACAATCAGGCGTCTCTATTCGCACGCGCGGCGCCTTATCGAGAAGGCGATTGGTAGTTCATGACCGCTGTTTCAACAGGTCTCTGAGGTCCTTCGTGTTGGCGACGTGCTTGGCCTCTAACCACGCCCGCCTCGCCACGAGGACCCCGTAGGCCAAGTTGTCGAGCTCTCCGACCGAGTGTGCGTCTGAATCGATCACCAGCGGAACCCCCTCTTCCATCGCCCTCCTGGCCCACACTTCATCTAGGTCCAACCGTCTCGGCTCGCCATCTATCTCCAGCATCTTCCCATTGTCTCTGGCAGTCTTGATCACCTTGGTCATGTCAATCGGGTTTCCTTCTCTCCTCCTGAAGAGCCTGTTCGTGGGGTGGCAGAGGAAGTCTACCTCCCGGTGCGAGAGCGCCTTCACGGCCCTTTCGGTCAGCTTCTCGGCGTCCTGACCGAAGTTCTGATGCAGCGACGCTCCGACGAGGTCGAACCCTTCAAGGAACTCCCTTTCGAAGTCGAGGGAGCCGTCGCTCTTGATCTCCATCTCGACGGCCTTCAGCACGCGAAACGGGGTCAGCTCGTCGTTGATCCTCTCGATCTCCTTCCACTGCCTCCTGAATCTGTCCTCGGAAAGGCCGTTGGCCACCCTCACTGAAACTGAGTGGTCTGTCACCGCGATGTACTGGTACCCCCTTGCCTTCGCTGCCCCGGCCATCTGCTCCAACTCGGCGGAACCGTCGCTCCACGTCGTGTGCATTTGCAGATCTCCCTTGAAGTCTTCGAACCTCACCAGATTGGGGAGCCTCATTTCCTTTGCAGCCTCTATCTCGCCCCGGTTTTCTCTCAGTTCGGGAGATATGTAGCGGAGTCCCAACTTCTCGTAGACGCTGTCCTCTGTCTTCCCGGCCAGCCTCGACCCGTTCTTGTCGAAGAGTCCATACTCGTTCAGCTTCCATCCATTGTCTATCGCCAGGTTGCGCAGCGCGATGTTGTGGTCCTTGGAGCCTGTGAAGTACACCAGCGCCGCGCCGTACTCGGCGTCTTCGAAGACCCTGACGTCGACCTGTACTCCTTCCTTCAGCTTGACGCTGGCCCGTTTGAGTCCGCTTTCGAGCACCTGGGCCACGCCCGGGCAGCCAGCGATCGCATCCATGGCCCTCTTGTCTGTCGAGAGCAGGTCGATGTCACCGACTGTGCTCCTACCTCTCCTAAGGCTCCGGCCATCCCGACCTCGATTCCCAGGGCGCCGAAGTAGGACACGAGCTTCTGAAAGACGCCCTCGGCTTCAGGGATCAGCATCCTCTTCTCGAAGCTCTGGAGCTGCTCAATGCCGACAAGGAACGATTTCCGAACGCTCGATCCGAACTCCTCGTCAAGCCTTCCCGCTTCCAGCGCCTTCTTCAGCTCCTCGACGCTCCCCACTCCCAGTTCGTGCGCCAGTCTGTAAGCGGTGCGCGGCCCTATTCCCTGCACCTTCATCAGAAGTGGGACTCCGGGCGGGGTCTTCGCAGCCAGGTCGTCCAGAAGACGCAGCTTCCCAGTCTCTAGGTACTCGTTGATCTTCTTCGCTATTCCTCCGCCGACGTACTGTATCTCCTCGAGTTTCTTCTTCCTCCATAGGTCTTCGACATCCTCCTCCATGTTCCTGATGCTCGTCGCTGCGCGGTGGTACGCGACCACCTTGAACCTGTCCTCGCCGGTAGCCTCAACCATCTCCCCCAGCCTGTCCAGAAGGTCGGCCACCTCCGAGTTCCTCAAACTGGCAATCTTGGAACTAGGCTCGTCATAAAAGCAGTGCCTGGAGGGTCACTTTGAAACGGGGGATGTCTAGAGTGTTCGACTCCTCAAAGAGGAATTGGGACATCTAGCAGGCGGTCGAAGACCGGCCTACCTAGCCGTTGAAGCTTAGCTACTTCCACCAGCCGAATTCCTTGGGCGTGTCAGTGATCTCCACGCCCTTCTTCCCCTCGATCAGAACGTTGTCTTCCATCCTAACCCCGAGCTTTCCCCTGATGTAGACGCCTGGTTCGACCGTAAAGCACATGCCGGGTTCCAGCCTCTCCTTCCCTCCTTCGACGATGTATGGCGCTTCGTGGATTTCGAGCCCGAGCCCGTGTCCCGTCCGGTGGATGAAGTACTCGCCTAGGCCGGCCTTCCTGAGGACCCCTCTGGCTGCCTCGTCAACCTCTCCGACCTCCACCCCCTGCGCGGCCGCTCCTATCCCCTTCTCCTCAGCCTCGAGGACCTTCTGGTACACGTCCTCGACCTCCTTGGACCGTCCGACGCAGAACGTCCGGGTCATGTCCGCATAATATCCCTCGGAAGTAGAGCCAACATCGAATATGATGCTCTCCCCCCTCTTCACCTTCTTGGATGACGCGAGGGAGTGAGGGTTCGCCGCCCGCCAGCCTGACTGGACCAGCATGTCATCCACCTTGGACGCACCATTCGAGTAGATGATTTCGGTCGCTGCCTTCGCTAGTTCGAGCTCGGACGCTCCCTCCTTCACGAGTGAGGGGAACTCGCGGAACGACTTGCTGAGAATCCTCGCGGACCTTCTCAGTAGCTTCACCTCTGCTTCATCCTTGGTCTCTCTCAGCATCTGAAGCACCGGCTCTGCATCCTCGAACTCGGGAGAGGCGTACTTCATCAGCTTGTGCAGGAACAGGAACGGGACCTTCCCTTCGACACCCCACTTTCCCCGAACTCCCGTGGAACTGACGGCCTTGCTTATCGCACCCGGCGAGCCTTCGGAGTCGGTCCACTGATGAATGACAAGCGGCATCGGGGAGTCCCTGTAGGGCCCCGCCTCCAAGGTCGGAGCAACCAGCTGGGCTGCCCCCGAAACCGGGCAGAGGAGCATAAAGGGCCTCTCGAGCAGCAGCGAGTTGACCCCGGTAAAGTACTGCATGTTCGGCCCGGGAACGATTACTACTCCGTCCAGATCCGCATCTTCCAGCCTCCTCCTGAGATTCGCCAGTCTAGCTGTGGCGGTTCTCTTGTCGATCATCACGCCGTCGGTCAGTCGTATACCGTTATTATCTTGTCCAATTGGCGGGCAAGCCCATGGGGCTCAAAGAACTCGTACTGCTCAGGCTTGCGAAGCGCTGGATTGCAGGCGTCGACCTCGACTCCGCGCTCGCTGACGCGAAGAAAGCGAATTCGAAGGGCATGGGGGCGGTTGTGAACTTCCTCGGCGAGGAAATCAAGGATCCTGCGACCGCGGAAGCTCATGCGGGCGAGTACCTGAAGCTCCAGCAGCGCCTCTCGGATGAAGGAATCCGCGGGTTCGCCTCGGTAAAGCTGACACAGCTCGGCCTGGGCGCCGATAACGCGGGGGCAGCGGAAAGATTCGAAAGGATCGCTGCCAACTCGGAGAGACTCGGTCAAGCCCTCTGGATCGACATGGAATCATCTGAGTTAACCGACAGGACGCTTTCGATGTACCTTACCTCTCTCAACAGGCACAAGAACCTGGGGATTGTCCTGCAGGCGTACATGAGGCGAACGGAGTCGGACCTCCCGAAGCTCCTGGCCGCTGGAGCGAGGGTACGTCTCGTGAAGGGAGCCTATCGCGAGAGTCGCGACGTGGTCTATCCCAGCAGGAAGGAGGTCTCCGAGAGCTTCAGCAGGCTGATGAAGGTGCTCTTCGAAAGTGGAAAGGGATTCGCCATCGCGACCCATGATTCGTCTCTAGTCGAAGAAGCGAAGAAGCTGGCGGAGTCCAACAAAGTCGACTTCGAGTTCGAAATGCTCAAAGGGATACGCGACGAGCTGAAGGGCGACCTTGTGAAGTCCGGCTACAAGGTGTCAGAGTACCTTCCGTACGGTGACCGGTGGTTCGCCTACTCCAAGAGGCGCATAACCGAGCACCCGAGCAACATCCTGCTGCTGCTTCGGTCCTTGGTCTGACGGGGCGAGTCCTCTCTGCTGGGGTTGCCTGCGTTGATAACTGACTCAAATACTCTAGACCCCGCTCGCAAAATACCCTCGAAGCCTTGAAACGGCTGAGGTCACGTAGTAATGACCAATTACGAAAAAGGGCAAATTTGGGGAGCCCTGCGGAAGGCGTGGAAGGGATATAGGATCGCGAAAGTCCAGGGTGACAACGCGCGCATGAAGGAATACGCGACCCGGATCAAGACCCTCCAGGGCCAACTTGGCGTTCCTCAGGCAACTTTCCCCAACATAGGACTGTAGAGGAGTAACACTCCTCTTTCCTTTTTTTACTCAGAAGCCAGATCTTTCTCTATTTCTTCTAGGAGGTTTCCTACGACCCGCTGTTGCAGGCCGAGAGAAGTCGAGATGTCGTCTATCCCATCCCTTTGCTCCTTCATTATGTATTTCAGCACCTTCTTCCTGTCGGCACTTCCGAGCGAAGTGGTCATCCTGTCTGCTTCTCGCAGGGCGACACCACGCAGGTAAAGAAGGACCGCCCGCTGCTCCTCCATTTCGTTGAGCTTCCTGTCGACTGCCGCGATGATCTGCGCGAGCGGTTTTATCCTGGATGCCTCGTCGGGGAACATGAGTGCTTCGTTGGCCTTCGCGTTCATCTGTCCTTGTTCGTCGGGGTCAATCCCTGGCACGGCTCCGAAGGAGAACATTCTGGCCCTGAAGAGACTCGGCGCGAGGTCTATCGTGATGGAAAAGCTCTTCCTGAGGAGATATTCCTTTCTCTGCGGCCCACGGGGGCTATCCTCAAAGACCGTACTCACAAGCCCGGCGTCCTCCATGCTTCCAAGGTGCTTTGCAACGAGCTGCTGACTGATGTCCAATTCCCTCGAGAGTTGAAGCTGATAGTTCGGTTTCTGGCTGAGCCGAGCGATTATCCTCCTCCTTATCGGGTTCTCAACCGTCCCCAGCATGGAATCCAGTTCAGCTTGGCTCAATGGGCAACATCTGGTCACTATTGAAACGTCGATTCTTCTATAAATAGATTCTTGGCCCTAGGGGAATCTGCTAACATTGCGGGGGTAAATCTGTGTGTAAGTCTTAGGGTTCTCGAAGCTCTTGAGATACTTGGCCAATTCGACAAGTTGAGGGTCACTCTTGGCCTCGAAGAGGCGAACCTCGACTGCATTTCCCGCTATGGTAGTCGAATAGGTCCCGGTTTCTGTTCTCGTGAAGAGGACCGCCCAGATTTCTGACTTCCCTTGGAGTTTCTTCTTCACGACTTCGGGCGTCTCTGGAAAGTAGTCGATTGACATGGCAATTCCGTCAACGCATGGAACGAGAGGGGGTTCGAAGAATGTGCTCCGTGGGTTGCGCCTTCCGAGGGCTCGCAAAATCACGCGGTTGAGGAAGACATCTCTCTCCTCTTCGACAATTCTGTGTATGATGACTTCCTTGTCGGGCAAGTAGGTTATCTTAGTCAAGAGGAGGCAACTCGACGGAACTTGCCCTTGTGTTCTGAATTAAGGTTATCCACCTCTTATCTCACTCCACCCTTTTCTGCGTCCTCTCCGCGGGAGCCTCCCGCTTCAAAGCGTGAGGAATAGTCGAGGAGGAGGCCTTCACGAATGCTGGCCCGTCAGTCCGCCGCAAATCGGATCTGATCGAGACCTGCTACATGGGGGAAGTTGGGCCCCCGCGATTCCAATTGAATGAAGAGTCAATTTCTTCGCCAAACGTACGATTTCTTATTAATAGTAGGCATCGTCGAATAGTGTCTTGGCCTTCAGCAAGACATTGGTTGCCGAGCATGCTGCAGTTGCGAGCGAACAGCCGCTCGCCTCATTGGCAGGTTACGACGCGCTCAGGAAGGGTGGCAACGCCTTCGACGCGGCCGTCGCGACGAGTTTGGCGCTCGCCGTCACCTTCCATTCTGCAGGCGGGCTAGGCGGTGATTTCTTTGGGATGTTCTACGAGGCGAGGACGGGTAGGGTCCATTGTCTAATGGCCTCTGGCTGGTCTCCCTCAGGCCTTACCATCGGTCTTGTGAGGTCCGTTGCCGGAGGGCGAATTCCGCTCTACGGACCTCTCACTTGCCTCGTTCCCGGTTATGTGGGAGGTGTCTGCGAGATGCACAAAAGGTTCGGGAGTTCTGAGTTCAGGGAGCTCGTGTCCGCCTCGACGGAGTACGCCACGAAGGGTTTTCCTGCTGGTGAGGGTATTTGCAGGTCGATTGCCAGAGCTTACCGCTACCTTCCCGAGCCCGCCAAGAGCATCTTCGCGCCGAGTGGCAGACCTCCTGTCCCAGGCGATTGGATTCGGCAGGAAAGGCTTGGCGAAGTCATTTCAGAGATCGCCGAAGGAGGTCCCAAGGCCTTCTACTCAGGTTGGCCCGCTCTGAAGATTCAGGAAACGCTCGAGGGATTGGGCGTTTCGACGAAGATGGCCGACTTCAGGGACTTCGTTCCGGAGTGGGTGCCTCCACTCAAATTGGACTACAGAGGGACTACGGTCTACGAGATGCCGCCCAACAGCATGGGCGCCACAAGCCTGCTCATCCTGAAGCTGCTGTTGCGCGACACACTGTCGAAGGCTGGGCCTCTCTCCGGGGATAGGGTTGAAACCATGGTGCGGGCTGCCATCACGGCTTACAGGCGCAGGGACAAGATGCTCGGCGATCCTCGATTCGGGAAGATCGACATCGAAGAGTTCATGGATGTCCCGGAACAATCAGGGATCCACAGAGCCAGGGTGCGCAGAGGCGACACCACTGCCTTCTCGATAGCCGACGGCGAGGGGAACTTGGCTTCGTGCATCCAGAGCCTGTTCCATCACTTTGGGTCTCGCGTCTTCGTTCCAGGATGCGGGATATTCTTGAACAATCGCGGGTCAGGCTTCAGCATGGCCGGTCCTAACAAGGTCGAGCCCAGGAAGCGCCCTCTACACACTCTTTCGTCCATGCTTCTGGAGCGCAAAGGCCGACCGTACATGGCCATCGGCACCAGTGGTGGTGACTATCGGCCACTCCAGCATGCCCTCTTCGTCACCAACGCCGTCGACTACGGAATGCCTCTTGAGAAGGTCGTCGGACACCCGAGGTTCCTCTGGAACGGCGGCAAATCGCTCCTTGTGGAGGAGGGATATGAGAAGAAGGGACTCTCTGACTTCGACATCCGTTGGCTCCCGCATCCTGGGGCGACCGGCGTCTGCCACGCAGTCGAGATCTCCGACCATTTCCGCAAGGCGGTCTGCGACGCCAGGGGAGACGGCATCCCCACAGGGTTCTAGTTGAAGCGCGTGCCCACGACACCCATATATCCCACGCGAAAACGGAACGGACCTGATCTCAATTTGGAAAGCCCGTATCCTCTGGAGTCTCTCCTCTCTGCCAGACATCTGTTGGCCCCCGTCCTCGTCGACGATCATGTCTACTTTCTGAGCAACATGAGCGGGTCGATCAGCCTCTACAGGATGGAGAAGGAAGGCGGAATGCCCGAGCCTCTCCTGCCTCCGGACATCGCTCTGCAAAACCCGCATCTTATGATTGGAGATTCATTCGCAGTCTTTCCCGATTTGAAGAAGATCCTTGTAATGATCGACAACAATGGAAACGAGAACTACCAGGCCTGCACCATTCCGCTTGACGGCGGGATTCCCCAGAATCTGTTCGGGGAGACTTACGCTGGTCACCAACTGGGTTGCGTGAAGAAAGACGTCGATAGCTCGACGGTGTATTTCTGGCATGACGATAGAAAGACTCCGAACATTGAATCGATCAGGCTGAATCTGAGAACGATGAAGGAGACTTCGCTGGGAACCAGCATCTATGGCAACTATGTCGTGGGCGCAAACAAGGACAACACCAAGGTCGTTCTCATAGACGGATACACCGCGGCCGACAACGTCCTCTACCTTTGGACTGAGAAGACTGGAGAGCGGGAGCTTCTGTTCGGCACGCCGATTGGAGAAAGGCGAGAGGGCAAAGACTATCCGCCTTCAGGAATCGGAGCCTGTAACTTCACCGATGACGAAAAGGGCCTGTTTGTCAAAACAACCCTCTTCAACGATGCGGGGTCTCTCGCGTATCTCCCTCTGGACGGTTCTTCCGAACTGGAGCCAGTTCAGGTCTCTGGAGCCAAACACAGGGGAAAGGGGGAGCTCGAAGATGTGAAGAAGATCGAGAAGAACAGATACCTTCTCAGTTACAACATCGATGGGTGCAGTCTTGCCTACGAAGGAAGGTTCGTCAGAGATCAGAGCAAGAAGAAGTCTCACAGATTCATTGTCGAGAACAACATCGCGGGGAAGGGACCCGTATCGAACGGCGTGCTCCTCGGACTGGAGCCTTGGACGACCTCGAAGAACAAGCCAAGCCAGAGAGCGCACGGCTACGCATTCTCCTTCACGACTGCGACTTCTCCATCGCAGATCTACCTCTCTACGCCAGAACGGAAACCCCGGTACACGATGCTATCTAACGAAAAAGTGCTAGGGATTCCTAAGGAGTATCTCTCATCTGGAGAGGATGCGAGTTACACGAGTTTCGACGGACTGAGAATCAGCGCCAGAATCTACTTCCCCTCATCTGCTCTCGGCTTCAAGGCGCCTTACCCGCTGGTGCTCTACGTTCACGGCGGTCCGCAGGGTCAGGAGAGACCCGATTTCACTTGGTTCTCGATGCCCCTCATTCAGTATCTCACACTCAACGGTTTCGCTGTGTTCGTCCCGAACGTCAGAGGAAGCACTGGATATGGTCTCAGGTTCATGAAGATGGTCGACCACGACTGGGGCGGGAAGGATCGTCTTGACCTTGTCGAAGGGTTGAAGGTGCTCGAAACAGGTGAACCGAGGGTCGATTCTTCGAATCGCGGCGTGATTGGAAGGTCCTACGGCGGATACATGACACTGACCCTCGCTTCCAGGCATCCGAACCTTTGGAAGGCTGCCGTCGACATGTTTGGGCCCTACAACCTGTTCACTTTCCTGGAAAGATTGCCGGAGACTTGGAAGACGGCCTTCTACCTCTCAGTTGGTCATCCCGAGAAGGACAAGGAGTTTCTTACCGAGAGATCGCCTTCGACCTACATCGATAATGTGAATTGCGCCATGATGATGATTCAGGGAAGGAACGACCCCAGGGTCGTCGAAAAGGAAACTTCTGACGTGGTGGAGCGCCTGCGATCCAGGGGGGTGCCTGTCGAGTATCTTGTTTTTGAAGACGAGGGACACGATGTGATCAAGTTCAAGAACCGGGTGGTGTGCTACAATCAGATAACGGAATTTTTCACCGCTCATCTGAAGCGGGGTGCTCCGTAGGACCAGCAAGTCACTGAGTAGAGAGCGACACTGAAACGGACCCGGTGGGGCTCTCCTTGTTTAGCACGCGCGTCGCGGGAGCTGGGGTCGAAAGCGACAGCAAGTGGATGGAACTACTTAAGAGAGCACTTGGAGCAACTTGAAGCCCAACCACGAATAGCACTTGCAAAAGGTGAAAAAATACGGTCAAAATAAGCACATGGCGAAGCCAGTTGAGCTATGAAACGCTCATACGAATGCTCATATTACTAGAGTTAATTCTAAGCATAATATTGTTTCTAGTGGGGCATCTTATGGATTCTGCATATTTTCGTGGGGTTGGAGTCGGATTGATAATTTCTTGGGTGACAAGTGCCTTAGCCTATCTTATTGTAAAGAAGGCAAAGGCGACTTTCTCCTCGCCCGCCAATTGATTTGGCGTTATTGGATAACTCTCTAGCGCGCGCTGCGCGCAACACGAGGCGAAGAGACCAAGGTCTGAAAGGAATACTCAGCCGATGACGAAGCCGATGATCGCCCCGACGATGAAGGCAAGAGATGTATAGGGCAGATAGCCTGCAACCCGGTTGATCCAGTCGGAGACGTTGGAACCCGACTTCAGGAAACCAATGAGCGGCTTCAGCACCTGATCTGGTGACAGGAAGCCTGCGATGATAAGGGCCAGAATTATCGCGGCTACGACCAGGCCAACCTCGAGGAAGTTCTTGATCAGAAGCCCGACGATGACACCGATGACCAGAGGCACGAGCAGCGCGACAATGAATGTCACCGAATAGCTGGGAGGCAGAATCGGCACCATGAGTGAGCATTTTGCTCCTATGTCTTATGAAGCTATCCGTTGAAACCCTCCAGAGCTGTCAATCCCTCCTGTGTGGCAATTGCCGCGCGCGCAGTGATGGAGCGGGCCCGGTGGGGTCCGCGACCATTACGTAGTGGGCACCCCTCCCGACTTTCTTTCACGGGTCCAATTGTGAGTGGGAGAGAGAAAAATGAACCAGCGCGACATGGACAGGGCCTGGCGGGACGGCAAGGTCAGAGACTGGAGCGCCGAGGAGCGCTACGTCAACCGCAGCATCCGCATACGGAAACACGTTCTGAAATGGCTCGGGGAGCACGTCGGGTTCAGCTACACGGAGATGATGAGGATGGCAGAGGAGTGCGCCAACGAGTTCAGGCCGATGCCTTGCTCCTCAATCACCTGCTACCGTTGGATACAGCAGTTCACCCGAGTCAACGCACCGTATCGGATACGGACGGACGAGAACGACTGGTACGTCATTAGGGACGGGAGGGAGTTGGAAAAATGAGGGGCGCTACGGATAAATCGATGAGAGGCGCCAATGTAACGCGTTCGAGGGACGACATCGAAGCGGTGGCAGTCTTCGAAGTCGACGTGAGGCCTTTCGAGCCCCACTCCTTGCGGGGAGGGCCGGGCCACAAGGCGAAGGTGAAGCGCTCCCTCCGCGACGCCATCCTAGCTATGTTGCTCGTTCTCAGACGACGCGGAAGCGCTAAATCAGCATGGCATCGCCGCAAATGCCCTGTTGCCCTCTTTGACCAAGATGGACCGGATTATCGAAGGCGTCCAGAAGAGGTTCTATGCAGATTTCAAGTACATCTCAAGCCAGTACGGATACGGCCTCGAGAAGGGAATAGCCAGGGAAGAGGTCGTTGTGGACTTCCTCAGGAGATACCTCCCGGCTAGCCTACACTTGGGGCCCGGGATAATCATCGACCCCGAGGGCCACCAAAGCAAGCCCCAAGACATCGTGGTCTTCGACGGACACAACTACCCTACGTTCCCCCTTTCAGGAGCACACAGGCTTTTTCCGAGAGAGGGCGTCAAGGGCGTCATCCAAGTAAAGTCAGAGTTGAACTCGCCCGAAATCAGGGATGGTATCGCCAACGTCAAGTCTGCGAAGATTCTGGTGAGTCAGACTGGTGAACGGGCGTTTGGGGTCCTACTCGCATTTTCTTCAGGAGTCAAAGGCCCTACGGCGCTCCGGACCTTCGCCTCAGAGAACGACGTGTATCTTGAACCCTACAGAACTCTGGACCGAATCTACGTTTTCGGGAAATACGGCCTAGAGTACAAGGACGACGACAGGAAGGGACAGCTGCGGGCGAAGAGAGGTCACGAGATTGTCGGTCTCTATACGAAGAAATACACGTTGTTGCATTTCTATAGGTACCTCTTGGCTGCGCTGAACATCCCCCAGACGAGCGAATGGAAGACGAGGGACTATATCGACCATTACTTTACCGAGAGGCGCTTCAAGTCTTTCCGCCTACCAGAAGAACAAGAAGATTGAGCTTTGGCCTTAACGCATGTCTTCATGAAGTCTTCCCAGCGACCGTGCAATCCTGATTAAGGGACCCACTCCGCCTGCACTTCCAAAGTACCCCCCCGCACTTAGACAGCAGCCTGCAAGTGAGGGACTTGTGCCCGCGCCAGAGTCTCAGTTCATGAAACGGACGTAGGAAGACGCGCGCCAGAGAACCGGGGCCAAACCCCGAGGCACCTTGCGGGTCCCTTAAGGTCAACTCAAACCGATTTGGTCAAACAAACGTTTTGTTGTCCGCTGTTTTGGTTTGACAATATGGTGTTGGCGCGCTAGAATAACGTATTCTGAACCGGTCGCGGGCGGGGGCAGCGCGGAAACCCAGACCCAGCGCAGAGGGTGGCATCGGCGGAGGAGGCGGAGCTGCTCATATCGGCGGGCTGGACGTTCGTTGGCGTCCTGCCGAACGGCAAAGTGGTTCTGCAGGGGGGTGCCCGGAACGAAAAGGACGCGGGCCCGGTGGGATTTGAACCCACGACCTACAGCTATGCCCTCAAGCGAATAGGAGGCTGCCGCGCTGTCCGTAATTCGCTCCTCTTGATCTGCGCTACGGGCCCAACCGAGGGCCCTCCCGAAGAGGGATATTACCTGTTGCTGGGCTCTATTCGGTCAGTTCGAACTCGAACTCCAGCTCTCTCCGGGAGTTCCTGAATCTGGGTGCGCCCAGCCTTATTCTTCCTACCTGCGAGGTATTGTCAACGTGGTTCTCCATGCAGCAGTTGATGTTCCACTCGGGTATCCTCACTATCCTGAGCCTGGTCACACTCGAGGGTACGGGGAAGAGGTCGTACATCGCGTCCCCGAAGTGCCCCTCGGCCTCGTCCTTCTCCATCTCGAACTCCACCACCTCCGCGCCTTCTGACACCTTGTAATTGGCCTCCCGCTCGATTCTAGCGACCTCCTCGTCGGTAGGCTTCCTGTCGAACTGCACGGTCAGCCTCCCGTGGGTCCCTGAGACATGGACGGAGACCGTCCACCTGGCCCCCAGGACCTTCTGGATTGCGCCCTTGATGACGTGGACCGCGGTGTGCGTCCTCGTTTCTTCGGAGCTCAACTACAACCTCGTCACGATCTTGTAGAACACTGGGAGCTTAACCTCCAGCCCGTACCTCGTCTCGTTGCTCCTCATGTACCAGAAGACTGACAACAGCGTCGGCCACATGGTGAACAGGCTGAACCTGCCCTCCACTTTCGCCTTGATGAACTTGTAGACGCTGGCGTAGATCTCGAAATGCTCCAGAACCGCCTTCCTGTAGCCTTCCCGGTCGCCCATGTGTTTCAGGAGAAGGTCGGCGCATTGCATGCTCGGGATTATTCCCTCACCAAGCATCGGATAGACTGTCCCGATGCTCTCGCCCACGCCGACTACCTTGCCGTTGAAGAACGGCTCGCAGAACCGCGGCGGCGTGACTCTGACCGGCCTCCCGATTCTCCTCACGACTTCGCACTTGTACTTCTTCACGAACTCGTCCAACTCTCCCCTGTATCTTCCGAACAGGTCTCCGGCGCCCACGTGAGCTGTCCCGTCTCCGAGAGGGAAGTACCACCAATAGCCCGTAAGCCCCGTGTAGGGCTTTATCACGAAGTCGTCATAGGGGAGCTCCTTCGACTTCACCTGATACTCAAGCGAAGGTACCAGCAGGTCCTCCTTCAGCTTCGGGAGGAGCGATCTGTGGAGTCCCGTTGCATCGACGACCATGTCGAAGTCCGGGAAGCTCGCGTTTGCCTGCTTGATCTGCTGGCCCCAATGGACCTTCTTCCCCTGCAGCATGTCGTGAGTGAGCCTGTGCTTGTCGTAGGTCACTAGTCCCTTCAGCTTGATCTCGAGCTTCTCGTCTCCGAGGTCGACCATCATCCTCTTGCCCTTGTGCAGGACGTAGTCCTCGAAGTTGAAGCCTGCTTGCTTCACGAGGTCAGTGATGAAGGGCTGGCTCGTGCCCCATGCACAGGCCGTGTACCAATTTGCCTCGGTGCGCATCTCGAAGGCCTCAACTTGGTGCTCACTGGGGATTCGGTTGAGCAGGTACGCGCCTGCGACGCCGGTACCCACCACAGCGATTCTCAAGGGAAGCTAGGCCCTCCTAAACCCGACGTTCGAAAGCCGCTTTTCTAGTTGTCGCTCGGCGTCTGGCGACCTGGTTCCAGCGGGTATGATGGAGCGCGAGATGATCACCTGCCTGACTGAAGGCTGCCATCCGGTTCTTCCCTTGGAATTGGTTCGCCCGAAACGTCAACACTCTTGGCGTTTTTGCTCACAACAACAGATTATCTTAAATAGCGTGAAGGGGTCGGTTTTTTCTGCGATGGTTCTTTTCGGAGACATCGGCGCGGTCTTCGTTATGGGCCTTGTCGGCGTTGCCTTCACTGCAGTCGCTGTGGTCGTGCCAAAGCTGCTCGCCCCGCGGAGACCCAACCCAATCAAGAACGCGCCTTTCGAGTGCGGTCAAGTCCCGGTCGGTGCGGGCAAGATGCACTTCATGATGCAGTACTACGCCTACCTCCTGATGTTCATAGTCTTCGACGTGCTCTCCATGTTCCTGTACGCCTGGGCGGCGGCTTACCGACCCCTGTCCCTGGGCCTATCGTCCGATTGGACGCTGACTCTCTTCATGGGGTTGCTCTTCATCCCCATGGGATTCGCGCTGTTTCTCGCTGGGAAGCGAGAACTTTGGTAGAAGTGCAGAAGTCGGGGGCCCTTCAGGTCCTCGTCGGCAAGGTCGACGACATCCTGCAGCACTCCATCGGCGATCCGCTGCGCTACCTCGCTAACTGGGGGCGGCTCTACTCTCTCTGGCCGGTCCACCTCGAGACGGCCTGCTGCTCTGTGGAAGTCGGCGCCGCGGCTGGCTCGCGCTTCGACATGGAACGGTTCGGGGCGCTGGAGGCCTTCGGTTCGCTCCGCGCCTGCGACCTCATCATCGTGATGGGCACAGTCACGCGAAAGTTGGCGCCACGGCTCAAGTTGATCTACGACCAAATGGGCGATCCGAAGTGGGTGATTGCCATGGGCGCTTGCTCGATTACAGGCGGCCTCTACTTCGACTCCTACAATGTCCTCAGAGGGATCGACGACATCATCCCGGTCGACGTCTACGTCCCGGGTTGCCCTCCGCGAGCGGAAGCCTTCCTTCAGGGTCTCGTGCTCCTCCAGGAGAAGATTCGGAGGGCTCCCAGCCTGAGCGGGGCGTGAATCTGGCATGAGCAAAACGGAAGCCGAAGGGCCGCCGTCGACTCCCGTGCGCGCCGCCGTTCCGCCTGACGCAGGGCTTCCATCAACCGCGGTTCCTCAGAAGCCTGCGCCCGAAAGGGCGAGGGATCTTGCCTCCAGGATAACGTCGAAGTTCCCGGACATAAAGGTCGACTACATGCGTGAGAAGAGGCTCAAGGTCACTACTCCGAGCCCGAGGATAAAAGAGGTCGCCATGATGGTGAGAGACGAGCTCGGCTTCGACCACCCAAGCGCGGTCAGCGGAGTCGACTGGATAGCCAAGGACGAAATCGAGATAGTCTACTTCATCAGTTCGGTTTCCCAGGCTGGCTACCGGAATTTCGTCGTAGCATTGGCCGAGAGAATTCCCCGAGGGAATCCCGTCGCTTCATCCCTGATCGACGTCTGGGCCGGAGTCGAATACCACGAACGGGAAGGGCAGGAGATGCTGGGGATCAATTTCGTAGGGAACCCGTACAAGGGGCACTTCCTATTGCCCGAAGACTGGAACGACATGCCTCCGCTGCGGAAGGACTACGTGTCCCCGGGTAGATAGAGCATGGCCATCCAGACGGAGTACGACCCAGACTCTGACAGGATAATGGCCGTCTCCTTCGGACCCCAGCACCCCGGGGCCGGGCATTTTCGGTTAAGGCTCTGGCTGGACGGCGACTACCTCGTGAAGTCGGAACCCGATCCTGGCTACATCCACCGGGGCGAGGAAAAGATGAGCGAATACAGGAACTACATTCAGAACGTCCCACATCTCGAAAGACCCGTCATCTTGGACAGCTCGAACATCCTGTTCCCCTACGCTCTGGCGGTTGACGAGCTGATGGGCAACAAGGTGCCTGAAAGGGGCCAGTATCTCAGAGTCATAATGTCGGAGATCAACAGGATAATCTCACACATGTACTTCATCGCAATAGAGGGTCTCTTCACGGGGCACACCACGTTGATAACTTGGTGCATGGGCGACAGGGACTTCTGGATAGACCTCGCTTCGAGAATAGGCGGGGCGAGGGTCACTTTTGCCTATATCATCCCTGGCGGGGTTCGGAACGACATGCCGGAGGGGCTCACAGAAAAGGCGCTCAAGACGTGTGACTGGTTCGAGAAGCGCATGGACGAGTACGAGAAGATATTCTTCAAGAACCCCGTGGTCCTCACGAGGATGGAGAAGGTCGGCGTCCTCTCCAGCCAGGACGCGATAAGGCTTGGGGCCGTTGGTACCGTCCTCAGGGCGTCTGGCGTGAAGAGTGACCTCAGAAAGGACGAGCCGTACAGCCACTATGATGACTTCGACTTCGAGGCTTCCTCGCTGAACGGTGGCGACTCGTGGTCGAGGGCCTACGTGGCCCTGCTGGAGATGAGGCAGAGCGTGAAGATAATTCGCCAGGCCTTCAAGAACATCCCCACCGGCCCGGTCAGGCTGAAACTGGGCCCGCAACCCAGGGTCCCGGCAGGAGAGGTCTATGCGCGCACGGAAGCGGCGAGGGGTGAGATGAGCTTCCATCTGATAAGCGACGGTTCCCCACGACCCTACAGGCTGAAGATTGGGAGCCCCAGCTTCAAGAACATGAGAGTCCTCCCGCACCTCCTGAAGAATGTGCACATTGCCGACATTCCCATCATCTATTGGAGCTTGAACTACTGGCCGCTCGAGGCGGATAGGTAGGTAGAGGGCGCAAACCTCCAATCCGGAACCTACAGCTCTCGCAGCTTTGCGACTTTCAACTCCTTTTGGTTACCTTCCTAGAGTGTTCGGCATTGTCTCTCCTACGGATTCCGTCGCGCGCGGGTCGGATGAAGTCGTCCACTACCGCGCGAAATTCCTTTCTCACTTTAGCTGGCATTCTTACTTTGCCCGTGAAGTCTTAAATCGCCTGTCGAGTACCGGCCTTTGTGTCCTCTAACGAGGAAATGCTCGCCGAGCTTCGAAGAATAAGAGAGCTCCTGACTCAGGCACCACCTCCACCTCCGCCGCCAGCACCGAAGGGCATCTCAGCTGAATTCAAGGCTTTCCTCTCCACATACAAAGTCCTGGGCCTTGCGGTGGCCTTTATCCTGGGTCTCTACCTGGGCTATCTTGTCCAGGCCCTAGTCAAGGACCTGATCCTTCCGCTCATAGGAATCCCACTGAGCAGTGTGGGAAACCTTACCACACTACAAGAAACCTTCGACAAACAGATCTTCGGCGTAGGCGACTTCCTTGTCAACGTGATCACATTCATAATCGTCGCCTTCGTCATCTTCCTCATCGTCAAGATCGCCAAGCGCTACAAGATCGACTAGGAGCCTCTCTCTTCTTTTTTCATCCGAGGCCATCATGATAGTGTGATTCATTAAGCAGAATGTCAAAGGATATTGCCACCGTCAGGTATGTCCGCCTGCGCGGATATCGTCTCCTGATATCACGTTGAGCAAGTTCGAGAAGCAATGGAAGGCTCAGGAGACGGAGAGCTTCGGGAAGAGGACCCGCGACGTCATTCGCGGTCCCAAGCCGTTGAAGCCCCAGATCCAGAAGGCTACCCAGCAACTCACTGGGGAGATCAACCGACTGGACCAGGCCACCAACAGGCTCAAGCAGCGCGAAACAGCCATCTTCAAGAAGACGGTGACGGCAGTTCAGGCCCACGACCAGGAATCCAGCAAAGCGTACTCCAACGAGCTCGCTGAAGTCCGCAAGATGCAGAAGATTGTCTTGCAGTCGAGGATTGCCCTAGAGGCGATCACGACGCGGCTGCAGACTGTCACTGATGTCGGCGACTTCGCGGCTACGATCGCCCCTGCAATCGGGGTGATCAAGAATGTCCGAGCTACGCTTGGCGAGGCGATGCCTGACGCGCAGGGAGCTCTCGGTGAGATCGGCGCACAGCTCAGCTCGATCATGGTGGATGTCGGTACGATATCAGGCACGAACTTCTACCAGGCCGAGAACAGCGAGGAAGCGAACAAGATCTTGTCCGAGGCAGCAGCCATAGCCGAGAAGAGGATGAGCGACAGCCTGCCTGAAGTCCCGAACACCACGAACGAGTCCATCTTCACAAGCGGATAGACACCACTAGGCTGTTCGGCCCTAGGCCGAGCGGCCTTTCCTCTTTCTGCAATTGCTGAGCCTAAGAAGTTCGGCTGGAGACCGAAGATCCCTGCCCCATCGAATCGTCAATCAGGGAGGCGATGACGTGTTCCACAGCAGCTCGAGGAACTGCTTGAAGTGGCTCGCCACAGCTGGACTGTCGATCCAGCCGCAGGCGGAGTAGTCTGGAAGCGAGATCAGCGCCGTTTTTCCGTCCACCAGCAGGTCGATAGCCACTAGGTTCCCAGTCCTGATTTCTACGCCCGGCGGAAGCAGTCCCGACGCCTCCCCGTCTCCGATTGCTTTGACGTCGACACCCCTGTCGATTGCCTCAGCCAACAGCTCGAGAAGCCGCGCGTCCTGCAGGCCCAATGAAGGTGCCACGAGCACCACGGCATCCTTTGCATCCCTGAGCATCTCGTACACCTTTGCGAGGACCTTCTCTCTCCCCCTCAGGGTGTAGACCAGCTCGGCTTCTTCTGCGGGTTCCGCGCTGTAGACCTTCTCGAGCGCATCGAAGGTTTCTTCAATCTTGGAGTCGACCATCGCCTTGACGCTCTTCGGCCTCTTCGCCCTGTAAGTAGCGGGCTTCCTCACCACGAGGTCGACCCAGCCTAGGGCATTCAGCCCCTTCAGGGCCTCGTAGGCACTTGGGTAAGGGATTCGAGCCCCGGCTGCGACCTTCCTGGGATCCGCAGGGCCGAGCTCCGCCAGGGAGACGTAGCATCTTGCTTCGTAGGCAGTGAGCCCCATGCTCCTGAGCTGCTCGATTATCGCTCTCCGATCCATCTGGCCCGATCGCGGTAAAGCTCTTATATAGTGTTTTAGTAGCTAATCCTACTAATGAGTCAGGAGCGAGACTACGATGTCTTAATCGCCGGCGGAGGCATGGCAGGCCTCATCACGGCTGCTTCCATAGGGTTCTACTCGAAGGGGAAGGCTCGCGTTCTGGTCATCGACAGGAACAAGGAGGAGGAGCCCGGGAAGAAGACTCACAACGGCTGGACGTGCGGTGACGCGACCAGCAAGCGGTCGCTCGACTACCTCGCTGACCACATCGGAGTCAGATACGGTTCGCCCGAACTGGAGCACCACGTCAGTGGCGTCTACGTCTATTCGCCGGACAGGGAGACGAAGGTTCTATTCGAGGGCGAGGGGTTCCTCTTGAACAGGAAGCTAATGCCGAGGCGCCAGGTCAACGACGCCCGAAGATTCGCGACAGAATTCCTCTTCGATTCCACCGCCGAAAGGCTTCTCTTCGAGAGGGAGTACATCACTGGCGTCTCAGGGAGGAAGGCTGACGGGTCGCCCTACAGCTTCACTGCCAAGATCGTAATAGACGCGACCGGATCATCTTCGGTCCTCAGGCGCTTCCTGCCAATCCGATCTATGATAGAGAAGGATATCGACGCCGACGACGTGGTCGTGACCGGTAGGTACATCCTCGAGTTCGACCCCGCAGCACAGGACCCCGCGTTCTTCGCGCCTGACTACTGCATAATTCATCTGGACCAGTTCCGAGCTCCGGCGGGCTACGCCTGGGTCTTCCCGAAGGGGGCCAACAAGGTCAACATTGGACTCGGCGTTTCGAAGTCGGGCCTTGACAGGCGCAACAGGCGATTCGGGCTTAACGATAGCCTGCAGAGCCTGATAGACAAGTACGTCGCTGACAATCCGGTGATAAAGAATCCGAGGCAGCCTCAGACCGACAGCGACTCCGGGAACACGAAGGGAAACTGGCAGGTCCCTGTCAGAAGGCACAACGACTGCATGGTGGCGAACGGGTTCGCCGTCGTGGGAGACTCGGCCTGGATGCCGAGACCGATTGATGCCGGCGGGATCAGCCCCTCCATCTATGGGGGGACCATCCTGGGCAAGGTCGTTGCTCAGTCCCTGGAGGCGGGCGACGCCAGCGAAGGCTTTCTTTGGAAGTACAACGTGGAGTACATGAACACGCATGGGTATCCAATGGCCAGCTTTGAGGTGCTTAGGCGATACCTCCAGACAGTCACGAACGAACAGATCAACTACGGAATGAAGAACTTCCTTTCGGAGGAGGACATCAACGCGATCACCGAGCGGAAGCACCCGGAGTTCAACCAGGCTAGGTTCATGACCCCGGCCATGTGGGTGAAGATCCTGGCCCAGCTTTCCCTGGCGCGGGGGCTTAGGTATACCGTCAAGAAGAGCGCCGCCCTGGTAGAGATCAACCTGGGGTATCCTGAATCGCCCAAGGGCTTTGACCAATGGAAGAAGAGACTCGGGAGGGAGCTGCAGGAGACTGTGACGAAATTCAAGCCGCTCGACGCGGCTAGCTAAAGTAATCCCGGCGCCCGCGAGGCTCGCCGAAGTCTACACGTCTCTTCTTGGGAAGCGGCTCTCCAAGAATCCGATGGCCCCCGCCATCGTCGTCACCAGGCCGATAACAACCGCTGCGAAGCCGACGTAAGGCCAGACAAGGCAGCCGGTGCCGTAAATTGTGCAGCCGGGAATGAGTGCATTCGGATCGTTGAGAAGATTCGACCCAATCCACGCAAACATGTTTGAAATGATGTCGGCACCGATAAGTAAGACTATGAGTCCAGCCAGGAAGAGTAGCGCGAAGTTCCGCTGCGAACCCATGCCCACAGTTTACCAGGCCCCTCAATTTACGTGCTTCGGTTCGAGACGCGCGCAAGCGCCCTTAGGGCGCGGTAGTTGAGATACCTCAGCGGGGCTCTCTGATGTGACGCAGTTCTAACCGATCCAGTTGGCGTAACTAGAAATAACAGGCGCCAGGCGCCTTAGGCATGGCAACGACCTCTCTAGACGCACAGATTCTTGACGTTGTGAAGGAAGCTTCCCCTTCGGCCGCGTACCTGATGGGCTTCAACGATTATGCGGGAAAGCTCTTCATAGCGTCTCAGGCTAACGTTGACAAGTCCCTGACGAAGGTTAGGGCGCTGCAGAAGAAGGCCAAGACCGAAATCCAGAGGAAGGTCCTGGACTCGATCGAGGTTGCGCTTGAGTTCGCAGAGCCCCAGCCTGTCCTGGACGACATCGTCGGCGCCATCTTCGCCCACTTCGTCAAGGAGGGGATCAGGGAAGACCACATGTCCTCCCTCCTGGAATATGCCTCGAAGGACATTGACGCCTGCACTAAGAGGTTCTCCAGCAGGAAGATCCCGGTCGCGGTCAAGGCCCTAACCCTGTACAGACTCGGCGGGGTCTTGGAGATCCTGGACACAGTCAAGGGAGAGGCGAAGAGCCAGGCGTTGAAGGCGCAGTGCGATTCGCTGAAGGCCAAGGTGGCAGACTACGTCAAGCTCTTCGAACTCGAAGGGTTCGGGAAGGGAGAGTTCCCCAACGTCGAGAAGATCTTCAAGGAGCACGGTTCCGACCTCGGTAGGCAGAGGTTCTACCCGAAGGCGTTGAAGAAGGGATTCGACTACCAGGAGACCCCTGCGCAGCTGGAGAAGAAGGCGCTCTCGTGGATAGACGAGGAACTGCCGAAGTTCAGAAAGGTAACTGAGAGACTCGCAAGGAAGTTCGGGTGCGAAGCGACTCCTGAGGCGGTCGAAGAGAAGATCAACACCAGGATGAAACTTGATCCTCGGAAGCTCGTGAAGACGACGCTGGAAATCCGCAGGGCCATACAGCCCTTCGTCAACGAGGACGTCCACAGAATCAATCCGAAGTACAACACCACTGTCATGGAGACGCCACCTTATCTCACCGGAACCATTCCGACTGGGGCCGCCCAGTTCTTCGACACCTACACGAGCAAGCCTTTCCAGGTCTTCTTCCAGACGACCGACCCGAAGAGGGACCCGGACAAGTCGGTCTCGGCCCTGATTGATCTACTGGTGCATGAAGAATACGGGCACTGCGTCCACCACTCCAACAGCGCGGCCGGATTCGCCGGGAAGGTCCCTTTGCTCCAACTTCTCCCCATTGCGCCGACGGCTGGCCCGATAACCGAGGGGCTCTCCTTCAACAGGGAGATGGAGTTCTATGAGGCTTCAAAGTCGCTCGAATCAAGGAAGAGGTTCACGAAGGCAGAGAAGAGATATGTGGACTTCGCGGAAAAGTACGGAGGACTGAAGCTGATCAACCTCGAGGTGGAGTTCATGACGAGGCGGTGGCGAATCGTCAGGTTCCTGAGGGTCCTCGGCGACGTATGGGTCAATACTGGCAAGAAGGATCTCATCGCTTTCGTCGACTGGGCCCATGAGCATACAGGAGTCCCTAGGAGCAGCGTTTACTTCCAGCTCTTCCCTGCCCACGAGGGAATCTTCCCGGGCTACGCGACCACCTACGCCGTCGTCGGGCAGGAGATCAGAAGCATGCAGCGGAGCATTAGGGACCCGAAGAAGAGGGTGAAGTTCTCCACATACCTGTGCAGCATCGGGTTCCCCCCACGGAGCATCTACGAGAAGATGCTGCGCGACTACGCTGCCAAGCTGAAGTAAGCCGACGCGCGGAGAGCTACCGCCCTGCCTCAGGATCCTTCAGACTGACCTACGAGGTCCACGCTGTGAACTCGGACGCTCCCTGACCTGGACTTCGGAACTGGAAACTGGGACTTCTCTGCTGTGCGACTGCCTAGATGCTAGTCGAAGTCGCCGCCGCCTTCGCCCATCCCGCCGGCTCCTCCTCCTGGAGGCCCTGACGGACCCTTCGACTTGCCCGCGGCAATGACGTCGTCGATGCGGAGTATCATCGAAGCGGCTTCAGTGGCAGACTTCATGATCTGCACCTTGACAGAGAGCGGCTCGAAGATCTCGCGCTGGAACATGTCCTTGACTTTCCCGTCCGACGCTTCGACTCCGTACCAGGTGCCCTTCTCGGCGTGCTTCGCCCTGAACTCGACCTGTGCATCGATTGGGTCCATGCCTGCGTTGAGTGCGAGGGCGATGGGTATCGATTCTAGGGCCTCGGCGAACTTCTGCGCGGCGAGTTGCTCTCTTCCCGTGAGTTTCTCGGCCCACTTCATTACCTGGTAGGCGGCCTCCGCTTCCGCGGCGCCACCCCCGGCTACGATTGATGGCTTCTCCATGACGTCCTTGGTTACCATCAGGGCGTCATGCAGGGAGCGCTCGCCTTCGTCTACGATGCGCTGGGTCCCTCCGCGGAGCAGGAGCGTGACGGCCTTCGGATTCTTGCAGCCTTCGACGAAGACCCACCTGTCTTCCTCTATCTTTCTCTCCTCGACCAGCGCAGCGTAGCCCAAGTCAGCCGCGGACAGGTCTTCGAAGTTGTTGACAACCCTGGCTCCGGTCGCTTTGGCGAGCTTGGTCATATCGCTCTCCTTGGCCCTTCGGACTGCTAGGATTCCGGCCTTCGAAAGGTAGTGTTGAGCGATGTCATCTATGCCCTTCTGGCAGACTACGACCGTAGCACCGGCAGCGGTCGTCTTCTCGACCATGGACCTCAGCATTTTTGTCTCCTCATCCAAGAATTTCTTCATCATGGATGGATCGTTGATGTTGAGTTTTGCGTCGAACTCAGTCTTCTCAATCTCGAAGGGCGCGCTCACCAGAGCGATCTTAGCCTTCTCAATCCGCTTCGGCATCCCGGAGTGGACGACTTCTTTGTCCAACACGATGCCTTGGATTAGGCTGGTGTCCTTCATTGAACCTCCGGGCTTCTTCTCTACCTTCACGTTGTCGATGTCGACCTTGTACCCCTTCTCCGTCTTCTCGGCCACCGCAAGGGTCGCGTCGACGACCAGCTCAGCCAACTGTTCTGCCTCCCTGGCAACAAGCTTGGTCTGCATGCTGGTCCTAGCGACCTTGATCAGCCACGCTCTGTCGTCCGGCTTGATTTTCTGAGCTACAGCCTCGAGGGCCTCGGCAGCCTTCTTGACTGCCTTCGAATAACCATCAACTATCACCGTAGCGTGAACGTCCTTATCGAGCAACTCCTCCGCCTTCTCGAGAAGGGCTCCCGCGAGGACTACTGCGGAAGTTGTGCCATCTCCGACCTCGTTGTCGGTGGTCTTCGAAACTTCGACGAGCATCTTCGCCGCCGGATGTTGGACGTCAATCTCCTTCAGCATCGTGGCACCGTCGTTGGTTATCGTCACATCTCCAAGGGAGTCCACGAGCATCTTGTCCATTCCCCGAGGACCCAGCGAAGTCCTCACGATCTCTGCAATCAGCTTCGCGGCTTGTATGTTGTTCCTCTGGGCCTCCCTGCCCCTGTTCTGGCTCGCCCCTTCCCTTAGAATCAGGACGGGCTGTCCGGACGAAGTTACAGCGGGTATCGCAGTCGTAGACATACTATATCGGAAATCGGTATACAACCATGTGTTTATAAGTTTACAAGTCCCTCAGTAGGTCCAGTCTTATCAACGGGTGGTCATGCCAGCCGCTCCAGGAAGAATGTTGATGCTTAGGCGCACATACTATCAAAGGTTGCTTGGGCCGTCGTCCAATAGGTTAGCCCAGCGCGCGCTGTGTTACATCCAAGACGGCCTAGGAGTGGTCTTGGCTAGGCCTCGTTCCTATTGAGTGGGATACGATGGCTTGCGCATTATCCTCAGGACGATCTTGACGATTCCCCAAGGAATCACAGCGAGAATCGCCCCCACGATGACTGCTTCGACTATGGCGACTGCGATCCGAGCATCTCCAGAGCCTACCCGCGGCTCATTGAGATAAAGCCCTACAGCGAGAAGTGCAAACGCGATGAAGAATATCGAATCCTCTTTTTTGAATCTGGATGGCTTCAAGTGATGGCCTCTTCATTCTGAGTCGGTCTCTTAAGGAGTTCGAGTCATCTGTTCTGACTCTTGACTCCTGCAGCGACAGCCCTGACCCTTACGACGCGACTAGCACCATGCCTTCCCACGGTGCAAAAAAGAGCGCAGCGCGCGCTGAATATCGACCGCCATCGGAGGTGTGCGCGTACAGTTAAGCCATCCAACAAGGTCTTTTGACATCTGTCGTTAACGCGCCCTCAGAGAGATTCGATCGGTAGTGGCTCAGCGACCAGCGACGAAGCTCATTCGGTCTTCCGTGGATTCCGCTTCCAGACTCGTCGACGAAAGGGGCAGTGTTGCTCAGGCCGTGGACACTTCGCTTCTGAAGCGGCACTTCAACAATGTGGCCAAGCCCCCTTCACTAAGTGGAGGGTTGAGGAAAGCGGGGATCGCGCTAATCGCAGCTCCTGATCCGTTCACCAGTGTGCCCGGTGTGGCGCTGCTGGCGTCCTCTTTCGTTAGGAAGAAAAAGGAACCTGCAGGCCTCGAGAGTTTAGCATTGGAAGCAAGGAAAGTCCTTCGCGAGATTCAATCGAGTTTCTAGGTGGAAAAGTCCCGAACTGATTTCAAGGTCCATGCAGAAATCTCCGGTATCAGGATTTAAGTATCCCGTGGGTTTATCGGTTTGTTCGATGGAGATTAAACCTTCTAAGGGAGTCAAAGTCCTCGTGAACGCGCAGCGCGAGGCGATCTTTGGGGATGAGTCGGTCTCGATTCAGAAGATCTCGCTCAACGACGGACACAGGGTCGGGACGATGACAGGCATCACACTCGCAGGATTCTGCGAAGTCGAGATGGCTAAGCTCGATGGAAAGAAACACTGGTATCCGATTGGGGACCTCGTAGGCGAACACGGCGAGTCTGTCGTCGAGGAAGAGATCGAAATCGAGGAAGAGGCGGCCGGAGAGTCCGAAGAGGACGCAGAAGAGCCCGAAGCGGAGTAGCAGGCTTGTCGGTGTCAGCGGAAGGAGAGGTCGTCTTCGTGGTCGATGTCTCCTCATTCACAGAAGGTGGCTTCATCGGCACTTCGAGTTTCGCGGGCGAGCCAGTATCCATAGATTTCGATGACGGAGATGAGGGCATCTTTCTGAACCACGATATGGCCGGAAGGCTTGGAGTGAAGAAGGGCTCCCTCGTCTCCGCTCTGATAGAAGGGGACAAGTCTCAGCTTGTCAAGATGGGGGTTGCGGCTGTGGGCAAGGCTGTCAGGATCTCCGATGCCAGAGTGTACTATGCAATCGGCAAGGAGGGTGGCGCCGTGATCAGGATCAGAAAGTCCTAGGCGAGCATCGTGTCGTTGTCTGTGTCGGGGAGGTCGTACCACCGCGCCTTCTCCCCAATCCGAGCACGCATCTTCCATGCTATGCTCTTTGGCTTCCCGCCCATGAACGTGAGCAGTTTTTGAACCCTGGGGATCACGATGCTCTTCTCGTCGCTGTTCAAAGTTTCCGCTCTCGCAAGAAGTGACTCGAGGCTCTTCCGGAAGGTTGTGTAGATTCCCCAGTCCCTGGAGCAAAGGTCAGCGATCTCGTCTCCCCGGATGCCCGTCATCCGGTCCGTCACGTCGAAGTCATGGAAGGCAGCGATGAGGTCGAGATATTCTTTGTCTGTCTTCTCGACTACCTGAAGCTTCGTCATCACGAGTTGGGTTATCGGTAGGGTGTATGTCCCGGCGAGTATGCTCTCTTTGAAGTTGAACTTGTGGCACATGATGAATTCATCAAGGAATAGGTCGACCCTGCGCATGTTCACGAGGTCGTAGTAGATCAGCCTCTGGCCCATGTTGAGTTTGTTGAATACTTCGCGGGGCTTGTAGCCGAGCCCTTCCATCACTTTGGCTATCTTCTTCGAATCCTCCCTTCTTCCCATGAGATCAATGTCCTTGTTCTCGCGATGGTACCGCTCGTTGGAGCTCGGGCAGAGTTGCTTGAAAGCCAACCCTCCCAGCAGCCTCAGCCTGACTCCCACGCGCTCCGCGTTGTCGATTATTTGTGTCGCAGCTTCGAGACCGTTCGCTGGCAGCGTGACCACGCTTTCCATTCGTCGGCCAAGGCGGACCCTTTTGAATTTAAGGTGTCGTTGGCACTTCTGTGTGAATTGATTGGCCATTTGCGAATTGCATGTGCCGACCGAATCGCTCTCACTTGCGCGCGACTCGAATACTCCTGGGACAATTCCCAAACGCCACCGTTCTTCAGGGTCAACTCCCAGCTGTACGGGTAACACTTTCGGAAACGTGTCGAGTGTCCACGCTCTCGTCCCGCTTGATGTTTTAAGGCCGAGGCACAAGGGTGGTCTCGGCGAGCCTCAGGTGAATTCGGGGATGGCATGTCTTCCGAGATAGCGGAGGACCTCTCCAAGCAGACGCGTGACCTCCTGTCTAGGTTCGAGGCGAGAATCAGCTCTTTCTCTCGCAGGAAGGACCTGAGCGGCCTGACGCTCTCGGTTCACCGACAGAATGCCGAGATCCTCGCGAGGGAGTACTTCGGCGAAGGGGAGCACATCGCCACTGGGATTGACGGTTCGATGGACTTCGATGAAAGACTCCAGATGATACTCTTCTATTCGAACGCCACGGCTTACAGCTGTCCCTTCACAGTCGGCGAGCATGTGTGGTTCGACTTGGATTCGGCTCACCGTGAATCCAAGCTGGCGGCCTCTGCTGCGGTGCCGCTCTGGGCCGAGGACCTCTCAAGCATCTTCAGCGACGAGCCGGAGATTGACCTCGAACTGGAACACTCCATGGACAGGATCCCGAACTCTTTCATGACTCTGGGCGAACTCTACCTGGCCTATCAAGCGTGCGAGAAGGCACGAGTCCTGTTCCTCGACCGTCCGATGTCAGGAACCTTCTCCACCCTTTCGCGCGATGCACGGAACTTGATGAGACGGGGGGATAGCAAGCTCGGAATTTGGGCCAAAGGGACAGATGTCTCGATGCTTGACCTCTACCTCGCGATCAACATCGGCGCTCCTGCGATGACCGTTCCAACGCGTTCTCGCTATCTGCACCTTGCTGTCCTCAAGGAGCTCATGAAGGGCCCGGCGAGGGTTGACGCGATCTCGTCACAGGTTGGCACGACGGAGGCGGCAACGAGGCGAGCTATGAAGCGGATCATCAAAGTGGACGAGAAGTTCGGGCATGAGCTCCTCGCCGACGCCACGGAGGACGGGCTTGTGCTTCGTGACTCTGCAGTCGGCTACTGGGAGAGGGTTCTCGCCGTCTCGTTGGCCTACGCTCAAGACGTCTTCGGCCGGAGGAGGCATCCGCTTGCTCTGAACGGCGAGGAGTACCTGACGATTCTCGATGTCAATGCGGTGGCCCTCTTCCTCCTCGAGGGGGCTTGCCAGCGTGCGAGTGAAACAGGCACCCTCCTCATCGGAATTGCCAAGGACACGACCGCAACTGACGTGGCCCGCGCGGTTCTGCCCTATGCTTCATCCACGGGGTTCGTGACGTTATCCTCCTCGCCGCCGAGATTAAAGAACGATAGGGCATTCTTGGCGATATTGAGCTCAGAAAACCCATCGATTGTGACCCCCTGGCGGACGGTGGGTTACGATGCTGCGTTCTCCACGATTGTGGAGAGGGACGGGAGGCTCGTGAGCGTGAGGAAGGTCGTTTCTCGGGAACAACTCTTCGTCCGCTCATACTTCCAGCTCCGGACGCTGAAGAACGACCAGAGCGTCAGATCTCCGGTCTTTCTCTTCGACCGGCCCTTCGATTCGGACTACGACGCAAAGGGCACCAGGGTTTTCAAGGTCGAGGAACGGGGAGGGGAGACCCAGGTGAGAGGCTACTTTGAGGGTCGCGAATGGAGCGCGCTTTCCAACCTCGTCCTCCACATCCTTTCCATGACTGACAACCCGGAGGTCTTCGAGGCATTCGGGCATAACCAGCTTCTGTATCTCGCAGACAAGGCCGTGAAGGCAGAGGTCAGAATGCTCCGGAGCTCGCTGCGAGGAGTGGCCGACCTTCGAGTCGGAGGAGTCTCGCGCAGGAGGAAGATCTTCGGTCTCGTCACACCTTATAGACAGCAGCGGGCCGAGGCGGAGCACGCAAGGATGAGGCGGTGAAACTCTGACTTGACATTCGATGACGCCGTCTTCGACACCATGGGCGGGGAATTCGACGCCCGGCTGAAGCGCAACACAGTCACAACGCGAACCTCCAGGGGTGATGGGCGCGAGCTGACCGTCTCGAACCCTCTCGCGATAGTCGAGGCCCGGTTCAGTTACAGGGTGCTCGATCGACTCTACTTTCCTAGCTTCATTGCGATCGAGAGAGACGTCGAAGGCGAGAAGCGCTACATTGTCTATGAAGTGATCGGCGTCAGCCCCACGCACTACCAACTTCCGGGGATCGACTCCTCGATGCCCACCATCCTCCGAAAGGAGTACCTGGACACAATCAATGAAAGCTGGGGCAAGTCTCAGGAGACCTGGATCGACCTCGCCGCGATACCCACATCCTACCTCGCGAAGCTGGACGGCCCCGCCCTGGAGTTCGCCAGGGCGCCCTACGCACCTCTCCCCGGCGCGCAGGCAAGACTCCTCTCCAAGGAGGCGGTGGAGAAGTTCCTCTGCGTCGTCGGGGGCGAGAGGATCGGGACCATGGCGGGCTTTGACCTCCCCTTCACGGTGGACATGGGGAACCTGATTCGCTACCACTGCGGTTTCTTCGCCTTCACTGGCTCAGGAAAGTCCAACCTAGCCAGCTCACTTGTCAGGCTCGCACTGAAGGAAGACCCAGGCCTCACGGTGGTCGTGTTGGACATTGCTGGAGAATATGTCGTGAACCTTCTCGACCTCCTCGAAGGAGACGCCCGTGTAGTGACGACCGAGATCTTCGACACCGCGAGCGAATTCATCAGCTCACAGGCGATTCCAGAAAGCTTGGAGGAAACCGTCGGGCGGAAGGCGATCGAAGATTCTCTGGCCAAGGTTTTCAGTCGTGGTGTCGAGTGCCTATCGCTTCAGGAGGGTGGGGGCATCGATCTTGCATGGATTCAGCAGCTCCTTGAGAACACAGTCGAGAGCGCCAAAGCGGGAGGGACCGCAGCTAAGATAGCACTCGGTACCCTCACGATGGAGTTCTACGAGAGGGCCGGATACAGGCCGAGCACCAAATTGACCGACCTGGAAGAAGAGTCAAGGAAGAAGCTAGTCTCACTTCTGAGTGGCCTGAGCCAGCAGGTACACGAGAAGTCTGGGCTGAAGTCGGAAATCGACCTGATTCTCGATATGTTCCAGACGGGCGAATTCGGTTCGACGGCAAGCCTGAGGCTCAACCCCGAGAGGCTGGCGGAGCAACTCGCGAAAGGAACCGCTGCCAGGCTAAATGTCCTGTACCTTCCTGAACCGATTCAGGCGAGGCAGGCGACTGCACGCCTGATCAGCAGGCTCCTTCTTCTCAAGAAAAAGTACGGCAACAAGCAGAGGGTGCTCTTCGTCCTCGACGAGGCGCAGGAATACATCCCGGACGAGCACACGGACAGAGAGTTCACGACCCAGTCGAACAGGGCAGTGGAACAGCTCCTCCGCCAAGGCAGAAAGTACCGGATCCACTGCTGGATGGCCACTCAGAGGGTGGCGAGGCTCAACGTCAACGCCCTGCAGCAGCTGCACAGCTACTTCGTGAGCACCCTTCCAAGGATGTACGACAGGATGGTGATAGCCGATGCCTTCGCCCTCCCCTACGAGGTTCTGGAGAGGTCGGCTGACCTGGGGACGGGTGAATGGCTTTTCGTCTCCTTCAAGGCCTCCAAGCAGAGGAACGTTCCGGTCTTCATTAAGACGGAGAACAACGAGAGCTTCGTTGCCGGGAAGCTGAAGTGACACCTGGGCCCTAGTGTGCCACCGCGCGCACCGCAGTGTCGAAGCGCCGTCTTCGAAGTATGTCGAGACCCCGGCTCCATACCTGAGACTCGGAAAGGGCCGTTGAGAAACCGAGAGAGGATTGTCGAGATTGTGGCCGGGGCGCAGGCGGGGCCGAGCAGAACGCTTTGAACGCTGTCGTGATTCTAGTTGGTTCGGCTGCGTGTTCTCTTCTTCGCGGCCGCGACCTCCATTGTTAGGCCGGGCGGGACCGGTCTGCACCCGCACATCTCAGAATGCCCGACGTGCCATTCGATGCGCTCCTCCCTGGTAGGGTTCTTTGGCATGAGATGTTCTTTGTGCCACTCACCGTTGAACTTCTCCTTCGGGGTCATCAGACTCCTCCTGACAACTGGTGTTGAGTCCGCATGCACGCATCCATCACGTAGGGGATGCCGTTCTCCTTTAGAATCTTCTTCGCTTCCTCGCTCTCAAGCCCCAACTGAGCCCAGAAGACTGACGTCTTCTTCGTCCTCTTCTTCATTTCGGCGACCTGCCGGGCGATCTCTGGCAGCTCCTCCGAGGGTCTGAAAACTTCCACGACCTCGACTCTTCCTGCCAGTTCTGGAGGCAGCTCAGCCAAGGAGGGATAGGCCTTGAGACCGTGGACGACTTCTGCGGTCGGGTTCACGGGTATGATAGTATACCCTCGCTCCAAGAGATACAGTGGGACGGTGAAAGCCTGCTTCCCTGGGGTCTTCGAAGCCCCCACGACCGCCACGACCCTGGACTTTCTGATCACTTCGTCAGGAGAGATGGTGAAGCTGACCATCAGGTTCGTTCGGCGCATTTTATCTTATATTCCTTGCCGAACTAAGTGGATCCAAAGATCTCGACTATCCCGATGGACCGAAAAAGGTAGAAGGCGGCTTCGCCTACTGGCTCTGCTTGATGACGCGCGTGGTCGTTACGCCTCCGAGCCGATGCATTGACCGAGTGGGGTAGTAAGCGAATTAATCTCAACACTGAGAACGTGGTGTTCGGCCGGCGCGAACAAAGCCCTTATCTCATGTGAGTCACAGCTGAAAGGGGTTGTCGGAGGCCCAGAGGCAGAGGGTTGACTATGAGCTACGGGGAAAGACGCTCCAGGTCTACCTCTATCTCCTGAGATACGGGAAGGCCGTGGGCGTACGTGAGATTCAGAAGGAGCTCGACTTCTCAAGCCCCAGTGTAGCGTTTCACCACCTCGACAAGCTTGTTGGACTGGGGGTCGTTGAGAAGGATGAATACGAGCGCTACGTGCTCGCCAAGAAGGTCGATTCGGGCATCCTTCACTCATTCGTGAGCATCGGGGGCCTGACACTGCCAAGACTGGGCTTCTACGCCGCCTTCTTCACCACCATCGCCGCTGCCTACCTTCTCGTTGACCGGAATGTGCTCAACCTCTACGCTCTCATTGGGACCGTTGGGGGGACGGCCGCCTTCTGGTACGAGGCATGGCGGGTCTGGAGGAGAAAGCCGTTCTGATGAATAGAACTAATTACGCAGCCGGGGGCAATACACGACCATGAGGTCAGGAAGGTCCGTGCTGGGGGTCATTGCAGGGGTCCTGTTGGGGCTAGGGGTCGTCGCCCTGGCTGGTCCGGGCTTCAGCCTCTATGGCGCGCAATTTTCAGGGTTGTCGTCCCAACCGGCGCGGGCCGTCGTAAATTCGGTGCAGACGGTGACAACGACAATCTCGGGGGTGACCGTTGTTTATTCAATGGCGCCAGAGACGGCTTACTCCACTACAGGTGGTCTAAGCTCCAGCCCTGGCCAGCAGGGACAGAACTCCACTGCAAGTGTCATATTCGGGTCCACTGACCTTGCTCAGGTGAGCAACATCGCAAAGCAGCCGGCCACCCTGACAGGGTTCGCCCTCCTTCCAGTATTCGCCGCGCTGGTGTTCGGCTTCGCGCTTTACAGGGTGTACAGAGGGCGCGACAAAGAAGAGGAATCCCCAGAGTCTGTCTGAAGGCTCTACCGCTGGACCAGGATCTCGGTGCTGTTCAGCTCTTTGTCTGCCCACCGCTCTGACCACTTTGCCAGAGCGCACAGAATCTTGTAGACTTCTTGGCCCTTGACGGTCAAGGAGTATTCGACCTTGGGGGGTGACGCGGGTATGACCTTCCTCTGGATGACGCCGAACTTCTCAAGCTGGGTGAGCCGCTCCGCTAGAGACGTGGCACTGATGCCCTCGATCCGCCTCTTCAGCTCGTTGAACCTCGCCGGCTCCTTAAGGCCGATGGCATGAATCGTCGGCAGGGTCCAGGTCCTGGTGATCTCGTTCCAGATCGCGTGGACGACCTTGCAGGACTCGAAGACTTCGTCCTCCAGCCCGACGCTTCGGCTCAAAGCACTCCACCCGTTTCACATGTTGTTCCCGCTGGCAAATAAGACTTGCCGTCTGGCGAGTACGCCGTTGCTTTGGCGCGCGCTAGGCAATGCCGCATTCGAGATAAATCCAATAAGGGGCACTGAAGACCGTTAGAGTCAGATAGGGTTGGGTCCCACCGATTTCGAGAACCGCGTTACAGAGGCCGTGGAGAAGGTCAGCGAAAGCATCGTCAGCGTCAGCAGCATGAGGCTCGAACGGCGCTTCTTCGGAGTGGTCCCGCTCGAGGGACAGGGGTCAGGTATAATCCTCGACGGAAGGGGACTCATTGTGACGAATAACCACGTCATCGACGGGGCCAACCAGGTCCACGTGGGGCTCAAAGACGGCAGGACCTTCGTCGGAGAGGTCGTGGGGTCTGATGAGGCGACAGACGTCGCGGTCATTCGACTCAACGCCGAAGACCTGCCAGCTGCCCAGCTGGGGGACTCGGAGTCCCTTAAGGTGGGCCAGTTCGTTCTCGCCATAGGGAACGCACTTGCTCTGCCAGGGGGGCCGACGGTCTCGACTGGTGTCTTAAGCGCGAAAGGAAGGCCGCTCCCCGGCACGGATTTCATCTTCGAGGGGCTCCTCCAGACTGACGCTGCGGTCAACCCCGGCAACAGCGGAGGACCCTTGGCGGACCTGGACGGCAGGGTGATAGGCATCACGACCATGATGATTCCGTACGCTCAGGGGATGGGCTTCGCTATCCCGATCAACACGGTCAAACGGATTGCACAGGAGATACTCGAGAAGGGGAGCGTCACTAGGCCCTGGATCGGGATTTCGGGCGTCGACCTCAACCTTCCGTTGGCCCGAAGATACGGCATACGGACGGAATCCGGGTTCCTTGTGGCTGAGGTTACACCTGGCAGCCCCGCCAGCCTTGCAGGTCTGAGGTCTGGAGACGTGGTCGTAGGCGCAGAAGGTGTTGGGGTTCGGAACACGAAGGATCTGCTCTTTGCGCTTTCGAAGGTCCCACCCGGAGGCAGCATCATCCTGGACATCAATCGAATGGGGACAACCGGGAGGCTTCAGGTCCGGCCTGCAGAGTCCCGGCAGGCGCAGAGGTTCGGGAACGGGCAACAAGGCTACAGATAGCGACCTGTAATCATGAGCGCATGTGGCTTCGAATCATGACAGATTCTGCCACATCAGCCGGAGGATCCTCCGTCCTACCCGAGGCGAAGGGCGAAAGGCCTTCTGAGAGGTTGTGGACCGACCATCAATTGGGTTAGGTACTTGATATCTGGGAACCCCATCGCCGGGATCCCCCTCTCGTCCAGCGCCATCCGACCAGGAGCGCCGCTCCGACAACGATCAACACAATTCCGACGAAGACTGCGACCAGCTTCAGAAGTGTCTCAAGAAACGTGACGATGAACCCGGAAAGGAGAGCGAGAATCGTGACCCCGACCAGGAGAAGCACTACTCCCAATATCTGCCAGTTGCTCACAGAAGCGCGTCGGTGCAAGGATATTTAGACTTGAAGCACGGAGGATTGGGCATAATCTTCCACGTCCGGGAAACTGCCTGATGGTTCGCTATATCGAGCCGATATGCGGCGCAAGATTCTTCTCTTGCCGTCCCTGGACATCGACGTTTGCCTTCGATCAGAGACTTTGGCCTGATGCTCGAGCCCCAGTTTGGAATGAGCTCGCCTCAGCTCATCGAGGTGGCGAGGATGACCGAGGAGCTTGGATTCGGTTACCTCTTCAGGTCCGACCACCTGCTTCCCACGGATGGGAGGCGAGGGATCGACTCGCCTGAATGTTGGACCACCCTAGGTGCAATAGCGGCTTCGACGCGGACGCTCAGGTTCGGCCCGATGGTCACGCCGGTTGGTTTCAGGAACCCAGCGCTTCTTGCCCGGATGGCCTGCACGGTCCACTCCCTGTCCGAAGGGAGACTCCAGCTGGCGATGGGTGCCGGGTGGTACGAGGCAGAATATGTCGCGAACGGCTACTCTTTCCCGCGGTTCTCTGAGAGACTGGGTCAGTTCCGTGAGGCCCTCACCATAGTCTCGTCACTGGTGCGGGAGGGGAGAGTGGACTTCGACGGCAGGTACTTCTCCGCGCACACCGATTGCAATCCGAGACCATCGGGCGACTTCCATTTGATCATCGGGGCCAAATCCAAGCCCATGGTCAGACTCGCGGCTCGCGTGGCAGACGAGTGGAACGTCTTTGTCTTGCCCCGGGAAGAGTTTCGAGGGCTCAAGACTATCTTCGATGCTGCCGCGGGGCCAAGGAAGGTCCTTGTTTCCGAGATGGGCCCGTTCATGATCGGCAGGAACGAGGGCGAGTTGGAAGCCAGCGCGAGGCTCCAAGCATCCAAGCTCGGGCAGGAGGTCTCGCCCCAGGATCTATTGAAGCGGATCAAGAGCAGGAACGCGCCCTGCGGCACGCCTGAGGACTTCCTGGAGCAGGTCAGGACCAAGCTGGACTCTGGGATCGGGAGGCTCTATTTCCAGACTCTCGTTCCTGAGAATAGGGCGATGGTCGAACTCCTCGCTGATACTCTTCGTGGGTTTTAGGTCACGCCTCGAGCACGTTCAACTATTCGTACAACGGTGTCCCGCACGGGTGACTATAGTATCTGTAGCGTCAGGGCGTCAAGGCCTGACTCAGCTCTATTCGAGAGTCGTTGATTCGATTTGGTGATCTGTTTCTCAGCCTGTTTCTTCAGTAGGATGACAGCGTCCGAGCGGTGTCATTCTTCACAATCTTCTCTAACGGACTTGACACCGGCAGAAAAGAACCCCTGAGCCTCATATCAGTGGCAATAATGATCCCTGAATTGACATTGGTGATCATCTTGTTGGGAGCTCTCTACGGCATCGTGTCGGTGCTCTACGCAGCACCAAGGGGGTACATGGGACATTCTAGGAAGAGAAGTTCCACCGACTCGATGGCGACGCTCGAGCCTCATGCTGCTCCGAAGGAACGGGCTGCTGGGACTCAGGCCGCATTGGCAACGACCGTAGTTGAGCCAGTTCGGTCTCCGGTCCAGGCAATCTACGAGACTGTGCAGCCAGCTGTTGCCCCGATCTCGTACGCCGCGCAATTCCAGTACACCGCCGCCTTCGGAACACCATCAATCCCGAAGAAGCCGACTCGGACCTACAGGCGCAGGGTTGCTCCTGCCAGGCGCACCGCGGCCTCCAAAACGTCACTGAAGTCGAAGACGAGGAAACGCTAGCAGAGAAGAGTGGAATAGTGGCGTGGGTTGCGGCCAGAAGCGCTCACAAACCTTGTCCCTGCTGGCCCTGACTTGCTCACTTCGCGCGCGCCTCGTGAAACGGAAACCTTCTTAACCCAAACGCCTGCAGGCCGCTCCGAAAGCTGAGGTATTCATGCCGAAGTTCAAGAGCACCACTGAAGCACTCAAGCTGGTCCACAATAGGGACCAGATACGGAACATAGGGATCATCGCACACGTGGATCACGGGAAGACCACGACATCAGACTCACTTCTCGCTGCCTGCGGCATGTTGAGCCCCAGCGTCGCAGGGCAGGCCCTGGCTCTGGACTACATGGAGCTGGAGCAGCAGCGGCAGATGACGATCAAGGCCGCGAACATCACGCTCTACTACGAAAAGGACGGCAAGCCGTACGTCATCAACCTAATTGACACTCCTGGCCACATTGACTTCACAGGCAAGGTCACCCGCAGCCTGAGGGCGGTGGACGGAGCGATTGTCGTCGTGGACGCCGTCGAAGGCATCATGACACAGACAGACACTGTGCTCAGGCAGGCCCTCGAAGAGCGCGTCCGGCCTGTCATCTACATCAACAAGATTGACCGCCTGATCAAGGAGCTCCGGCTTTCTCCGGAGAAGATGCAGGATTGGCTCTTCAACATCGTAAAAGAGTTCAACAAGTTGATCGAGACCTACGCCGAGCCCGAGTACAAGCAGAAGTGGAAGGTCTCGATACAGGACGCGCAAGTGGCCTTCGGCTCATCAAAGGACAGGTGGGGTTTCAACTTCGACATGGCCAGGGCTGCAGGGATGTCGTTCAAGGACATCATAGGCGCCTACTCCACCGAGTCGCCGGAGGAGTTGGGGAAGAAACTCGCGCTGCATGAAGCTCTACTCGGAATGGTGGTCAGGCACCATCCGCCTCCGCATGTGGCTCAGGCCTACCGCATCCCCAAGATCTGGTCCGGAGGTGATCTCACTAGCGACGTGGGGAAGGCGCTGCTAGCCTGTGACGAGCACGGGCCGACCGTGATGATGGTGACCAACGTGGTCGTAGACCCAGCAGCGGGGCTCGTTGCCACTGGACGCCTCTTCTCCGGGAGCGTTTCGAATGGTGACCCAATCTACCTCCTCAACTCGAAAAGAGAGGGGAAAATACAGTCCGTTCAGATTTTCATGGGATTTCAGCGAGAGATTGTGGATTCCCTCCCGGCTGGCAACATCCCGGCTCTCCTCGGTCTGGACATCAGGTCCGGAGAGACGATTTCCAGCCAAAAGGGAGTCGCCCCATTCGAGTCTATTCACTACGTGAGCGAGCCGGTAGTGACAGTGGCCGTGGAGGCGAAGCACCCGAGAGACCTTCCCAAACTCGTTGAAGTGATGCGCAGGCTGAACATAGAGGACCCGAACCTCGTAGTCACCATCAACCAAGAGTCAGGCGAGACACTGATGTCCGGCATGGGCGTCCTTCACCTGGAGATTGCCACCACGATGATTCAGCAGGCGGGCCTGGACATAATCACATCGCCGCCCATTATCAACTACAGAGAAACGATCCGTTCGAGGGCAGGCCCGATCATGGCGCGCTCTCCGAATAGGCACAACAAGATCTTCATCGAAGTGGAGCCCCTCGAAGCTGACGTCATCGAGCTTATCCGCAACGGAACTGTGAGCGAGAACACAGAGAAGAAGGCGGTCATCAAGGTTCTCCGCGACCATGGTTGGGACCCCGACCAGGCGAGGAACTTCCAGGCGATTGATGAGAGAGGGAACATCATGACCGAGCTGACGAAGGGAGTCCAATTCCTGCAGGAGTCGATGGATTCGATAAGGGCAGGCTTCGACGACATCATGAAGAACGGGCCGCTCGCATACGAGTTCACCAGGGGTGTCAAGGTCGTTCTCACGAACTACGTGCCCCACGAGGACGCCGCACACAGGACCTATGCCCAGCTGATGCCAGCGTCAAGAAGAGCGATATTGGGTGCCCTGCTCTCAGCCAACCCCACGCTCCTCGAGCCAATTCTGGGGATTGAGGTAAAGGGGCCCACTGACCTCATCGGGGCCGTGACTGGCGTCATCCAGGCCAAGAGGGGCAAACTCGTCAAGATCGAACAGAGAGAAGTAATGACCGTAGTCGAAGGAGAGGTCCCGGCCTCCGAGACCTTCGACCTCAGCGAGAAGATGAGGGGCGCAACCGCAGGCAAGGCCGTCTGGAATACGCACTTCAAGACATGGCAGGCAGTTCCCCAGAGCATGCTGTGGGGACTGGTGACCGAGATACGGAAGCGCAAAGGCCTCCCACCCGACCCCCCGAAGGCCGAAGAGTTCATCGACAAAGAGTAGAGTTGCGGACGGTGCGTGCGCACGCGCACTGACGAAATTACCCGCGGTCGCAGGTTTATCTTGCGCCGTCGGCCGGCCTTGGCAGGGCGAATTCGGTTTGGAGATCAAGTACTACAACCTCGACCTCGACGTGGACTTCGGGAAGTCAGTCGTAGAGGGCGTCGTGAAGGTCACCGTGCTCTCCGCAGAGAGTCCCTTCCAACTCGACGCGGCGGGCATGGAGATCGGGGGCGTGACGATTGGCGACGAGGAGACCGGCTTCTCCTACGACTCAGCGAAGGGAAAATTGTCCATCCCGCGAGTACCGAAGGGCAAATCTGTCGTTGGCGTTCGCTTCACAAAGCGCGTCCGGGACGACGTGATCTTTGGTCTCTACAAGTCAAAGTACGGGAAAGAACACCTTCTCGTAACTGACCTTGAGCCCGCGGAAGCGAGGACCGTCTTCCCTTGTGTGGATGATCCCTCCTACAAGGCTGTCTTCAAGCTCAACGTCGTTGCCGATGAATGTCTATCCGTCATTTCCAACACGCCTATCATCTCAAAGAAGGCGACGAAGGGAAAGGTCAGGTTCTCCTTCCAGGAGACTCCCCGGATGTCCACGTACCTCTTCTTCATGGGAATAGGGAAGTTCGAGGAGGCGACCACGATGTCAGGTAAGGTCAGTGTCATAGCCGCGTCCAGGCCAGGGCAGGTCAGGGAATCCGAGTTCGTCAGGAAAGTCTCTGCGGCCGTCCTGAAGGACTATGAAGGGTACTTTGGGATTCCATATCCGCTTCCAAAGCTGCACCTGATAGGGCTTCCCGAGTACCACACAGGTGCGATGGAGAACTGGGGCGCGATCACCGCCAGAGAGCCCTACGTCGTACTGCGAAGCGACGCGAGCGACGCCGAGCGCAGGAACGCAGCCCGCATAATGGCCCACGAGATTGCACACCAGTGGTTCGGCGACCTCGTCACGATGAAGTGGTGGGACGACGTCTGGCTCAACGAGAGTTTCGCGACCTTCATGGAGGCCAAGGTGCTCGATCGACTCCACCCGGAGTGGGACACGTGGCGGGAGTTCCTCCGGGCGGACACGTTCCGGTCGCTCAACGCGGACGCCCTTTCGGAGACGCACCCAATCCAGGCCAAGGTCAAGACCGTTGAGGAAATCGGATCCCTCTTCGACGCAATCAGCTACGGAAAGGGAGCCTCTGTCCTCAGGATGCTCGAGTCATACGTTGGCGAAGAGGCGTTCAGGAAGGGCGTCTCGGCTTATCTGAGGAAGTTCAGTTACTCGAACGCATCGGGCGAGGACCTATGGAAATCTCTTGCTAGGGCTTCGGGACTCCCAGTGACGAAGGTCGCGAAGGCTTGGATAACCAAACCCGGTTTTCCCCTCGTCCATGTGGAGACTTCAGAGGGAAGCGTGGGTCTCACACAGGAGAAGTTCTCCCTCTCTGGCAAGAAGTCCAGTGGACTCTGGCCGATCCCCCTCACCCTTTCTGTGGACGGTGAGACGCAATCCGTCCTCTTCGACAAGAAGTCCATGTCAATCAAGGCCAAGCGGCCGGAAAAGGTCCTTGTCAACCCACGAAGGACCTGCTTCTACAGTGTCCTTTACGACGACACGATGTATGACCAGCTCGCCAAGAACTTCTCCTCGGTGCACTCGCACGACAGGGCAGGTGCGGTGAACGACCTCTACCTGTTCCTTCAGGCCGGGTTGATCCAGCCCAAACAGTACTTCAGGTTCGCCGCCCTAAGCGGGAAGATTGTGGATCCCCTTCTTGCCCTGGCGGTCAGCGATCACCTAGTGAACCTCAGGGCGATTGCAGGCGACGCCGACATCGTAACGGACGGGTGGTCAGCGTTCTACGGGTCGCAGGTCAGACTTCTCGGCCTCGCGAGGAAAGAGGGTGAAAACGAGAACCTGGGGCTCGTGCGAGAGGTTGTCACAGCGCAGCTTGCGAAGACCGATAGGGAGTTCGCGCGGAAGCTGGCCGAGAAGTTCGCGCACTTCGGCTCTGTCGATGCGAACTTGAAAACGGCGGTCGCGACAGCCTACGCCATGACCAATGGAGAGGCGGCATTCGAGCCCCTCCTCGACGTGGTGAAGAATGCCAAGAGCGAGTCTGAACGCGCCAAGGTCTATGTGGCTCTCACCTCCTTCGAGGACCCCGCACTCGTGAGGAGGACCCTCGAGCTCGCAATCAGTGGGGAAGTGAGCCGCTCCGATACGGGATACACGCTGCCTGGGGCAGCCTCGAACCCAAGAGCGCGGGGCGTCTTCTGGGAGTGGATCAAGTCTCGTTACGACCGCTTGAGGGACCTCTACGGCGGCTCGCAGCAGTTCTATCTCTACATGAACGCCTTCCTTCCGCGGTGCGGGGTGGGTCAGGAGGCCGATGTGCACAGGTTCATTTCAGGAAAGCGGTACAAGGACGGCGAAATGACCTTCCGCAGGGCCTTCGAACTCCTCGAAGTCAACTCCTGGCTCCGAGACAAACTCCTCTCTGCTTAGGAGAGGTCTCCCTCCAGGTCGGAAAGGAAGAAGACACGAGAGGATGCGCGCCTCCCCCTTATCTACGGGGTAGCAGCTCCCCCGCATGATTGAAAGTCGACCCGTCGAGGCTCCATCGGCTTTTTTACCCTCAGGTTCCTGCCATACTAGGTGTCAAGTCGGGAGGAAGAGTCTCGGCAATGCCCGTCGTCTCCTATTCTTCGATTTCGGTTTCGCCTCCGTTGATCGGCGTGGCGTGCCAATCCTCATCCTTCACACTGAAGCTTGCCCTAGCTTCGAAGGCTTTCTCCTTGTGCCTCCTCGACCGAAGTAGGATTCACGCCATAGAGCGCTTGGCCACAAGGAGTGGAAGTCAGGTAGAGGACAAGCTCACAGACGCCGGTCTAGACTATGAGAAGGGGTCCAAACTGGATGTTCCGATCATCAAAGTGGCAGAGGCCACGCTAGAGTGCCAGCTTCACTCGAGAATCAGGCTCGGCGACCACGTCATGCTCGTTGGTCTCGTGAAGGCATGCAACGCTTCAGACAAGTTTCGTGACTTCTGGGACTTCAAGAGATACAGGGCAGTCCTGTACACAGGATGGCGGGATGGCATGACGACCTATGACGCAGCTAGGCGTGCAATCTGACAGCTCCACCGCGAACCTTCCAAGGCTACGGATGGCTAATCCTTTTGCGATACGAAACGAGTTCCGAGGCTCCCGGTCTTGTTTATTCTCGCCAGGTTGAGTATCAAGGGGGTAATACGTTCGACAGTCTGCGATTCGCTCAGGGGCCCTGCGTAGAGCGGTCTCAGGTTGGGAATGCTCTTCACTATGCCTGCTGCTTCAACAAAAGTCTCCTTCGAGTCGGCCGCTACGACTACATCCAATCTCGACACCTCTGGCTTGCAGAAGAACGCTGCTGTGACGTTGTTGAATGCCGTCGCCACCCTGCTCTTTGGAAGCTTGGATGCCAGCATCTCGGCCGCCGAGCCCCTATCGAGTCCGTAGAGCCACCTCCCATGCTCGAACTTCATCGGATTGATCACAGATATGACCAGCTTCCCTGAGAGATCATTCGCAAGAGACGACATCAAGTCAATGGCGGAGAACGGTATGGCGACTATCGCGGCGTCGCACTCCTTCGCAGCGGTTGAATAGTCTGAGCCACGTGCCTTGATCTCCGCTGCTGCCGCCTTCGCCTTGGCAGGGTCTCTCGAGCCGACGATTACTTCGTGGCCCTTGGCGAGCTGTTCACCGAGGCCCCTTCCCATGCTCCCCGTTCCCCCGATTATCGCTATCTTCATTCTTCGAGCCTCATCTGTTTCTTCGGCTCCAAGCTTCTTGTAAACTTGGTGTCCAGCATCTCCTTGATCTTGTCTGCCCTCTTCCAGCCGATTCCCTGGGTCTGTGCCAGCTCCCCGGCTGTCATCCTCATTATTCTCCTCGGTGTCCCGTACTTCACCAGAAGTCTCTCTGCCAGCTTCCCCCCGACGCCCGGCATGGACGAAACTAGGTAGAGCTGCTGGCGAGGGATGTTCTTCGACTTGTCTGGGATCACAGAAGGTGCCCTCGGGGGCGGCCTGTCCCTGGCGTGGTTGAGAAGCTCGGCGATGGCGATTGCCGTCTCCTTCACGTTGGCAGTGTAAATGACCCTCAATCCGTATGCTAGGGTCACGTTGGCAATGGCACCGTAGAATGATTTCAGATTCTTTGCTAGGCGCTCGACCTCCGTGGAATCTCCCTCAATGAAGAGGTAGGGCTTCGTGTAGGAGGCCGAGATCCTCGCCGCCTGGTAGAACAGTCGGGAGTCATAGACCGACGAGACGAGATCGCGAACAGCCTTCCTTTCGATGGCGACTTCCGCGTTGACGATGTAGTCGGCCACGGGGAGCTTGCTGAAGTAGACCCTGACGTTGAGCTTCGAGAGTTCCTCTGGGACTCCACCTGCCCTCTCCCTCTCGTCAGCGACCACCCTGGAGGGGATCATGGCACGAAGGTAGGAAGCAGGAAATAAAAGGAGTAAGCGGTGAATGCAAAAGTCAGGACAGCGGCGACGGCAACCACCCTGTCGACGGTCTTTGCCCGATACACCGCTAGGGAAGTCGGTCGCGGCACTGCGCCGTAGGCCCTCGACTCCATCGCCTCGGCCAACTCTCCACTCCTGACGACGGCGTTGACGACTAGTGGTATCAGGATGGGGATCATGTTCCTGACCCTCCGCAGGAGGTTCCCCTTCTCGAGTTCCAGTCCTCTTGACTTCTGGGCGTCCATTATCTGCAGTGCGTCGAGCATCATCACCGGGATGAACCTGACCGCGGTGACGAAGGCGAAGACTACATCTCTGGGGAGCCTGAACATCTTCATCACCTGTTCGAGCTCGTCCGGAGAGGTGGTGATGAAGAAGAGGCTCGTTGACACAACTATGGCCACGAACCTGGAAGCGTACAGCGCCGATGTCTCGAGATTCCTGGTGAAGACCACGTTGATGATGAAGATCAATGCAGAGAAGGTCGCGGTCAGGGCCATCGTTCTCGCGACCCTCTTGAGAACGGTCGCGATTGCAGCCACCGCGACCATGAACGCAAGCACTATCGCGAGCTGGAAGATAGATCTCACAATCAGCGCCGTCACGAACATCAGGACGGAGACAAGCAGCTTGACCCTCGGATCGAGCCTATGATATCTGGATGCACCCTTCCTGAAGATGAACCCACTGCTCAGCCACATCATGTCACCGCTGACCCTCCTCTATGCGAAGCCTCGCCCTCTTCTATCCACAACCTCGCCTCCAGAGCATCGACGAAGGGCGACTCCGGCCTCCTTGAGAGCGCCTGGTAGAAGGAGACGAGCTGGGGCTCGGCAACCCTCGCTGACTCCAGCATCTCCTTCTTTGTCATGAGTTCGGGGGCCGGTCCGTCCGCGACGATGCGGCCTGACTTCATCACCACGACCCTCGGCTGTAGCGGCCAGAGGAATTCAATGTCGTGTGACACGACGACTACCGTCTTGCCGGTCGAGCCCAGCATCTTGATTGTCCCGGCCAGCTTCTCCTTCTGAATTGCATCTTGGCCCACCGTCGGCTCATCCAGAATTACGACCTCTGGGTCCCACGCGAGGATGCAAGCCAAGGTAAGCCTCTTCTTCTCGCCTCCGCTCAGGATTAGGGGGGAAGACTCCTTGTACTCTTCGAGGCCGAAGAGCTGGAGCCCCCAGGTGACCCTCTTCTCGACAAGATCAGGAGGGAACCCGAAGTTCTTGAGCGCGAAGGCAATCTCTTCCTGCACACTCTCTGAGAACAGTTGGTGGTCTGGGTTCTGGAACGCTATTCCGACCTTCCTCGACAGGGTTGCAGTGCTCGTCTCTCGGGTGTTTACGCCGTCCACGAGAACAGCGCCTGAGGTGGGCTTCAGGAGGCCGGTCACGTGTTTGATCAGGGTGGTCTTGCCTGCTCCGTTCTCGCCCACGATAGCGATGGTTTCACCTGCGTCCATCTGCATGGTGATACCATCTAGAGCCTTTACCCCATTCTCATGGATGTAGGTCACGTCCCTGAATTCTATCAAGCTCCACGTCTCTCCATGATCGACGCAAGTTCTTTGGCGCTGTAGATCTTGCCGTCCGCCACAAGCCCGTCCCTTGCGAGCATCTTCTGCACCTGGGTCACCGAGGGGACGGCCACTCCGTATCCGTCTGCAGCCTCGCTGAAGAGGACGTCGCGCGGCGTTCCGTCAAGGACCTTCGCCCCCGCGTCCATTACAACTATCCGGTCCGCGACCCTGACGAGCAGGTCCAGCCTGTGCTCAACAACGACGAAGGTGGTGCCCAGTTCCTTTCTCAGCCTAGCCACCAAGTCGACCAGCTCCATGGCTGTCTTGGGATCGAGGAGGGATGTCGGTTCGTCCAGTATGATCAGCCTAGGCCTCATGGCCAAGACCCCGGCGAGCGCCACTCTCTGTTTTTGCCCGTCAGAGAGTTCGTGCGGCGCTCTCTGAGAAATGTTTCCGATGCCAAGGAGGCTTATCGCCTCATCAACCCTCCTCCTCATCTCGGGCCTGGGCACGCCCAGATTCTCTAGGCCGAAGGCGATGTCCCTTTCCACCGTGAACATGAAAATCTGGTTTTCAGGGTTCTGGAACAGGAAGCCGACGATCTGCGCGAGATCCCGCATCGAGGAGGCCCTCACACTGGAGCCTGCGACGCGGACGTCACCTGAGTAGTCTCCATTGTACATGTGAGGGATAAGCCCGTTGATCGTCCTGAGCAGAGTTGACTTCCCGCAGCCTGAGGGCCCAGCGAGTACGACGATCTCGGACTCGCCGATGTCGAGGTTGAATGAATCTACTGCTTTCTTCGCGGCTTCAGGGTACCTGAAGCTGAGTTCCTCGATTTCTAGGATCTTGTCCATTCGAGCCCGACTCCCCTCCAATCCAATAGACTTCTTTCTATCCGCCGACTCTATCGACCGGGATCTTGGAACCAGGTGCGGACCCCTGCGTTACCGCCATCACCCAGAGACCCCTGCCAGCTATCCTCAGGCCGTTGACCTGCGGAAGGTTCAACACTGCGAAGGAAATCGCCATCACGAAGAGCAGTTGGAGGACATTGAAGATTGCAGTGAAACCAAGGACAAGCGCGAGCGCGTTTCCGCTAGTCAGCGTGATGCCCACCAACTTGAAGGCCCCGGACAGAAAACCGACAATCGTGGGTATGGTGTAGAAAAATACCAGCATGTAATAATTGGGCAATGTCAATACGGCCGCTCTGACGACTGCCCCGAAGGCAGTTCCAAACCCGAAGACCTCCCGCATGCTTGTCCGCCTGGTGCTTGAGGCGAGGCGAATGCCCAGCCAGATTCCAGCGACGGTAGAGACCATTGCGAAGAGCTTGAGTACAGGCCCGGCGGGGACGTTCTGCCCTATTGCCATCAGCGTGACGAATTCGACCGAAGATGAGACGAGCGCGGGGAGAGGGCCGAATATGAAAAGCGACAGCACGATCGCCACCTCCCCGAGGTCGAACTGCAGGTATGGCACCAGTGGGAAGTTCAATCCCAGGAACTGGGAGAGATATGTCAATATAGCCGACAGCGCCCCGAACACAGCTACACCCGCGAGCGAGACTGTGGTCAACCTTCCCTGACTCGGCGGCAAGCCCATGACCCGGCCCGAATGCGGTATCTTTATAATTCTTTGGTAAACACCACAAATGTGGTAGCATGGCAAAGACTCCGGCGTACATGTGGACTCTCATCGAGCTCTATCAGCGAGGGGCAGCAACCAGGACCCTCGATCTCTCGACGTCGGAATTGGCGTCTGAGCTCGGCCTTAGCCAGCAGGGCGTGTCGAAACACCTGCTTCAGCTTGAGAAGGATGGCCTGATAGAGAGAAAGAGGAGCGGCAGAAGGACCGGCGTCCTCGTGTCCAGGGCAGGCACCGATCGCGTCCTTTCCGTCTACTCGAGGCTTAAGATGGCCATAGAGGGCAAGGCTGGCGTGCTAGACTTTCATGGCACCCTCTTCACAGGACTGGGTGAAGGTGGCTACTACATCTCTCTCGTGGGATACAAACAACAGTTCGTGAAACTCCTCGGGTTCGAGCCCTTCCCCGGGACTTTGAACCTGACGATCGGCCCCGCAGAGATCGAGCTCAGAAAGCAACTGAACTACTTGGATGCCCTTGAGCTTTCGGGATTCAGTCAAGGAGGAAGGACCTACGGTCCCGCCAAGTGCTTCAAAGCAAAGGTGGAGTCCAAGTACGATGCCGGCGCCTTGATCATCGAGAGAACACACCATCGCGAGTCGGTGCTGGAGATGATATCTCCACTCGACTTGAGAAAGGCTCTCTCCCTGAAGGACGGCGATCAGGTCCACGTCACCGTGTACACAGGCGACCGTGGTCCAGCTGATCGCTAACGGCGATTCGCTTATCTAGACTCGATCGAAACTTTGGCGCGATGCAGACTTCCGCGGGCGAGATTCTGGTTCTCGTGGATGAGAACGACAACCAGATCGGAACAGATACGAGAGAGAACTGTCACGCTGGCAAGGGTAAGAGGCACAGGGCCTACACTGTCTTCCTCTTCCACGATGGCAAGCTTCTCCTGCAGCAGAGGAGTAGCAAGAAGTTGTTGTGGCCAGGAGCCTGGGACGTTTCGTTCACGAGTCACGTCTATCCGGGGGAGACCTACAGCCAAGCTGCGGCCCGGAAAGGCCTCCAGGAGCTGAACGCCAGGGTAGGAAGCTTGACCGACGTGCACTCCTTCGTCTATGTAGCCCCCCAGGGCAAAAACACTGAGAACGAGTTCTGCAAGCTGCTGGTCGGGTCCTTCGACGGAAGGGTCGCGCCAAACGCCGAAGAAATCACGGCCATAAAGTGGGCCAGGGTCAAGGAGATTGTGGAGGACCTCGCAGCTCACCCTGACTCTTACACCCCATGGTTCAAGCTATCGTTCGAAGGGTTCATGAAGAGCCCGATCTCCAAGATGTACGCTGCCTAGACTGCGGATTCAGTTGAGGCTGCGAATCTCGGAGCCCAGCAGCTCGGCCAGCCTCTTGATGCAGCCGTCTATCGCCTCGTCCTCGCTGGCCGTCGTCGAAAAAGAGGCTGCCGTCGAGTGCCCTCCTCCGTGTCCATTCAGGCGCTTCACGACTTCCTCGGCGACCTGGGTTCCTAGCTGGATCTTTGTTGCGTCAGAGAACCTCTGATTCGATCTCAGGCTGACTCTTGTCTCGCCTTCTGACTCTCCACCGACTACAGCGACGTCAGCCCCAAGAAAGATCAGTGACCTGGCTACGTGGGCTTGGAAGGAACCAATGGTGCTGGTCGAGGCGACCCAGTCTCCCAACTTGTAGACCTTGAGTCTCTGAGCCCCCTTCAGCTTCGCCATCACTTCACCGTAATCCGGCTCGGTTCTCAGATCTCTTTTGGCCTCGGTTACGTCGGCGCCAATGTCCAGTAGCTTCACCACCGTCCTGAGCCCCTCCCCTTTGGCTATCGCAAGGTGCGAGGAGTCGTAGACAATGGCTTCGAGCAGAGCTTGGGCAGTCATGAGATTGACATTGACGTCTGCTTCAGAGAAGAGCCTGAAGACGACCTCGGCTGCCGAGGTGGCCTGCTCATCGACTATCACGTGGTCGTAGAGCTTGGAATCGCGATAAGGGTGGTGGTCCACGAGGACCCTTACCCCGCTGCTCATCTCCATCTTGCCCCGCCAGCCCTTCAGGAGCTCTGCGTCGCCCACGTCGACAGCAACATAGAGATCGTAATCCGCGTCGCTGTCCTCGACGATCTTGTGGGGGAATTTCTCCGCCAGCTTTGAAGTGAGTGTTGTCATTCCCTCCGGAGTGACGACGTCCACCTCGCATCCTGGCGCCAAGGCTCCGAGGAGTGAGGAGATGGCGTAGGCAGAGAGGTATGCGTCTGCGTCAGCGTTACGGTGACAGATGACTGCAGCCTTCTTCAAGTTCTCCAGATTCACGAAGGGGAATCTGTCTGGACCTACTTCCCTTGCCAAGGGGATGGGTTCCTAGGCGTCTCCGGGAGGTTGTGCTTGAGCCTGTTTGCCCTTTACGGCATCATCGATTTTTGTCTGTAAGTCCTTCAGGTTCTCCCTGAACCTGCTTTCCTGCTTCGCGAGGACCATCTTCCTCGTACTCCCAAGCTCTTTCTTCTCGGTGAGCTCCTTGACCATCGCGGCCTTATCGACCTTGACTAGCAGGTTTCCTGCGAACTTGTAGATTGCCTCTGTGTCCGCCGCCTTTGCAAGCTCTTCGAGGGCTTTCTCGGTCTCGCTGAGTTCCATCTCAACCTGCTGTTTCTGGATGAGCACCGACTGCAGGTTCTGCTGCACCTGCTCGTACCGTGCCAGCTGCTCTCTGATGTACGGTGGTAGCTCTGTTTGGCTCAATTATGAATCACGACCTCGGTGGTCATTTAAAGTCTTTCGAGGGCAGAGTCAGACCCCTGACCTTCTCGAGGACCTGTCGCGCCCTTTCGGCGACCTCTCCCGGTTCCTCCCCGTCGATGTTCAAAACGCAGGTGCCAGTCCGTATGACTGCCGCGGGAATCGCATTCTTGATTGCCTCGGCCGTTTCCCTGTTCGCCCGGAAGGTGATTCTGAGTCCGACCGACCGTATCGGCCTATCTGTTCTTTGGTGGGCTAAGGTCGAAGGCGCCCCCTGCCACTGTGTACCCGCACGATTTGCACTTCCAGATTCCTGACGACGCCCGCCTGAGCCTCATGCTTGAGCATGACGGGCACTCCCTGGCCGCTTTCGTGGTTCTGAAGACCCTGGCGTACCTCTTTCTGAGGGTGCCACCGTACTTCGCGCCCAGACCCCTGATGCTCTCCTTGGCCCGAGGCATTACTTGGTCGCTTCCATTATCTGGGCACGGATCTCCTTGCCGATTCTGATCGAGGTGTCCGCGGCCTCTAACACAAGGGCTGGAGTTATCGTGCTTGCCTCTCCCTTCTGGCTAGCGCAGATGTTGCCGTCGTCATCGGTCGTTATTGTGATTCTCATGTCCATCGCGCCTTCCTCCTCTGAGTTGGGATCGACCACGAGGGTGTCGCCAATTCTTGCCAAGGTCACTGAAACGGGGGTCCTTTCGACCGGCACCGGTATCTCTTCATCCTTCATGACAACCTTCTCGTTTTCTATGACGTATTTCTTCATCTTAGCGGTTCGCAAAGCCGAGACGACGGCGTAGCTCGTCGCGTCGAAGAGGTTACCGTCAACGTTCATTATGTTGACGTCGACAAAAACCGTGTACACGGTCTTGCCTTCGACGATGCAGAGCTTCTTGAGGTCGACCATTTCTGACTCTCGAACCCCTCTGTCGACGACCCTCGCGAGCTCAATCGCATCCTCCGAAGGAGGACCCGGTTCTGCGTAGGGCGAAGCCAGAGGAAGTATCTCTGCGTTGACTACGAGAAGACCCTTGTCAGGCGTGTCCGGGAACGGTGTCCCGGTCGCAATCTTGACGCCGGCTATGACCTCAGTGTTTCCGAGGGTCACGATTGCCGAGCCGTTTGCCTTTTGGATCACACCTGTCTGGATGGTTATGGGCCTGTGTTGGTCGGGAGTCCTCTCGTCGAGCCTCTTCCCCTTCGAGAGCAACTCAACCATCTGCGACTTCCTGATCGTCTCCACCACATAGTTCTTCTTCATCGACATCTGCTATGCACTCTCCGCCTCTTCCATCGACGAACTCGCCTCGCCGCTGAAGAATTTCTTGGTCAATGCATCTCTCTGCATCGAGTAGACCTCTCTTCCCTTCGCGATTGCCAGCTCGAATGCCTTCTGGAAGTCCGCTTTAGTGTAGATTCCATCCACCTGCAACAGCGTGACTTGGTTGAGATTGGGCATGATTGCGACGGGCATGTCCCCGCTGCCCTCCTTGTCCTCTGCGTCGTCTAGGTCCGCAACGACCTGCGAATCGACGATTCCGCAAGAGCACCCGACCACAAGGTCCCTCATGTTGATGCCTGCGTCGGCCAGAGCGAGCGACGCGGCAGTGATGCCTGCGACTCTTGAACCCCCGTCCGACTGCAACACCTCGACCCAGACCTCTATGGCGGTCCTTGGATAGTCTTCGACGATTACGGCCGGAACGAGAGCCTCTCTGATGACCTTGGAAATCTCGATCTCTCTCCTGGAGGGCGCCGGGTTCTTTCTTTCGTCTACCGAGAAGGGAGCCATGTGGTATCTTGTCCTGAGCAGGGCCCTGTCCGGAAGAACCTGGTGCTTCGGGTGGACCTCCTTCGGACCGTAGACAGCGGCCATGATCTTGTTCTTCCCCCACTGAATGTATGCCGAACCATCAGCGTTCTTCAGCAGACCCACTTCGAGGGATATAGGTCTGAGCTCGTCCCACTTCCTTCCGTCGAGTCGTCTTCCGTCTTCGCCGATTAGCTTCCGCTTAGGTTCCACCGGCGCTCCCTCCCAGATACTCCTCGACCTTTTCCATCAGGCTCGCGCCGTGAACTTCTTTGTCGATCATTCTGATCACGTTCACCGTCTTCACTATGCCTTCCGACGGTCCCACCACGACGATCACTCCGTTCTGTCCGACCCGGACATCGCAGCCGGTCCTCTCGCTGATTAGATTGACCATAGAACCCCTTCTCCCGATAAGCCGGGGCACCTTTGTTGGTGACATCTTAATGATTTCGCCTTCGGGGACCTTCCCGTACCCTTCCCCCCTGATGCTCAGCTGGGGATCCCTGGACCTGTCATAGGATTCGATCCTCGCGCCAATGACGTCGCCCACCCTGAACTTCGAGCTCAGGTCGTGGGTGGCCGGGGAAAACTCCCTTCCGAAGACAAACGAGGCCGGCAGGAAGCCGTCGAAACACGAATTGATGTCGACCACCCAACCGAATCCGTTAATGTCGACCACTTTCCCGATCACCTCGTCATCGGCTCTGGGGAGGTACGGCCCCGTTAGTGGGTTCAGTTTCACCTCTTCATGGCTGACTTCAGCAAGTCCGACCCTTAGGGCCACGTATTCGTCGCCCCTCTTTTCGATGTAGCTACCGTATCTATGATTTCCTCTGGTAATCACATCTCCGGGAATCACTTGCTTCCTTTCTACCATTGGCAATTGCTATTTCACCACTGAAACCTGCGCCGCTCCTTTCGTCGTAGAACCGAGGCGGTCCAGCAGGCCAGGCTGTCCTCCAGCTGGTATTTCTACTATTGCAGAAAGGGCCCCGTCGGCGCCCCAGTCCTCCTTCTGGATGTCTCCGAAGTTCTTCAGTATCCCGATGGTCTGCCCTGCGTACTGGGCCGAGACCTTCACCTGGAGCTTCACTCTCTCTGACTTCAGCGGAAGGATCACACGTAGTCCCTCAATTACCAGTTTCATCTGTTCGTTAATGTCCCGGAATGGGTCGATGGTCACCCTCGCGTCCTGCATCGCCTGCTCGATCCTTAACGGTGGGTGGGGCAGCGAGGTCTTGGGGTCGACGAAGTTCTTTGATATCATTGCCACGATCGCCTTCCTCTTCTCGTCCGTGAGCCTCTTCCTCTGCTCCTGAGTCAGGTTGAGCTCGCCCCGCCTGAGCACCTCCAGCGCTGCCTTCGCATGGTCATCAGTTCCGAAGTGCTTCTTCAGCTTCTCGCTGTTGGCCCTCAGGCCCTTGTTCGAGTCTGCATAGACCTCGTCTACAGCAATGACCTGAGATGGTTCCACATTCCTGCCTTGCTTGAAGCTCAGCGCGGAGTCGGGATTGACCAGAATCTCAAAGTGTTCCCCTTCCAGGGTCAGCCGGACAGTTGTGAACCTTGATTGTTCCTTCGTCCTAGGCTTGTAATCCCCACCGCCGCCGCTGTGCCCGAAGCTTCCGCTCAAGTGCGAACTCTGTTACCTAGGAGCTCTTTGAAGAAGGCTTGTCCGACTTCGTCCTTGCGCTTGCGGCATTCTTGCTCACTTCCTGCTCTGTGAGTCTCCTCATCTTCTTCGACACCGAGTCCACGATGGCTACTTTGATGTGCGCCGTGCCGGTCTTGTCCTCGCTCACGAGGTAGATGCATTCTATGGCCAGAGTGGCTGCAGCGTCTAGAGATAGGTCTGAGGCGTAGTTCTTCTCAAGGTAGTCGTTGACTTGGTCGCTCCCCTGCCCGATGGCGATCGCGTGGAACCCCGAGTAGGTTCCAGTTGGGTCCGCTAGGTAGACTACCGGCCCGTTGTTCTCGTCCACTCCCGCGATGATGAGAGAAACGCCGAAGGGTCTCACGCCGGCGTACTGGGTGTACTGCTGGTTCATGTCAGCGATCCGTTTCGCGATTGCTTCAATGTCGACCGGTTCATCGTAGATCAGCTTGTTGCTTTGAGCCATGACCCTGGCGCTATCGACCTGTATGCGCGCGTCTGGAATGTACCCGGCGCCTACAGCCCCCACATGATCGTCGATTTGAAACATCTTGATCACGGAGTCGTCGCTCTGAAGCTTCCGTCCCTTTTCCTCCACGGCCAGCACGATTCCCTCCTTTGTCTGGATGCCGACCGCGAGGCTTCCGCGTCTTACCGTCTCGAGAGCGTACTCAACCTGGTACAGGCGACCGTCGGGCGAGAAGATGGTAATGGCCCTATCGTATCCTGCCGAAGGTGCGAACATTTTCTTTTTCTTAACTCCTTTTGTCCAACGCCCTTGGCTCTACATTTAAACCCTTTTCCCCGCCAATCTCTATGGAGTCGAGAGCAGACCGAAGCGGGTCCTTGCTCTTCTTCCGATAGCGCCAGTGTCCTTCGCTCTTGAAAGTTCAAATCCTGATGCGTCGGGTCGCTTCCATTCTTGGAAAATACAATCGCCGGTGACTTCGTCAGGCTCTTGAGGTAGGTGCATGGCTTGCCCGTTCAGAAAGTGGTCTTCACTTCTCAAGTGTTCGAGAGTCTGCTGACATACGCTCGGATGGCCTATCCGAACGAGGGGATTCTGATACTCAGGGGAAAGTCTAGGAAGGGTTTGGTCGAGGTCACGAGCGTGATGGTCCCGCCTGCGGCAGTTCATGCCCACTCCTACTCTTCTTTTAACTGGTTCATGCTCCCCCTGGACATGTCATATCTGGGAGTCGCTCACTCCCATCCATCCGGGAACGCCAACCCCTCACACGAAGACCTGCTCCATTCAACGGGGAAGCTTATGGTGATAATGGGTTACCCCTACGTCAGCACCTCTCACGTAGGTGTCTTCGATCACAACGGGAACAGGGTTCCCTTCGAAATACGTTCATAGCGCAGAACCTTAAATATCATGAGAGCGGAACCTCTCTCAGGCGAATATACACGTCGCAATACAGCAAAGGTCAGACATGGGGTGCCCTGAAGAAGGCCTGGAGAGGCTACAAAGTCGCAAAGGTCCAGAACAACTCGGCTGACATGAAGAAGTACGCCGAGCGAATCAGAACTCTCCAGGGCGAACTGGGTCTCATCCAAGCAAAGTTTCCTGAGCTAGGTCTTAACTGACCTAACTCACCCTCTTTATACGAACTTCGCTGAGTGGTTCGTTACTATCTGGTTCCGGAGATCTTGCGCTTGCTGAAGCGTGAAGTCCGGCTCAGTGGAGACCAAGAGTAGCTTGTTCCCTATGCTGAAAGTCAGAATGTTGACCTTCTCTCTCTTTATGAATGTATACTGGCCCCGCCCGAAGTATCTGTCCCAGGTCTTGTCCGTACTCAGTTGAATGGTGATGTTAGCGATGAGCCGTAGATCCTCGCTCTGAGGCTCCAGTGATGGTATCCCCTTGCGCATGCCTCCAGCGATCTGCCTCCCAGTTTCATCGAGAATCGCCGCATACCTTACACGCCTGTCGAACTTGTACATCTCGGCGCAGACTTTTTCGTACTGAACCTCCATCATGATGACTCTGATTAGGGGCTTCCGAGTATAAAAGCAGTATCGGAGGGACGGGCCGCATCGGCGCTTCCTGCTCTCTTCGCGTCTTGGATTGGTTCATAGAACATGATGCGTTTGTTCATCATGTTTGACTTCGGTTCAAAAGTGCCCGCGGGGACCGTATCAACATTAACAATGGTCCTTGAACTAGCAACTGTCTTGCTTGGCGCCTTCGTTGGCGTCGTGGCGGTGCTATATGTCGCACCAAAGGGCTACTTGGGACATTCGAGGAAGAAAGGATCCAACGATTCGGTGACATCAATCGAATCTTACGCTGCGAAGACGGAGCAGGCAGTGGGGGTTCCAGCCGCGGTGGCAACGACCGAGGCTGAGCCTGCTCCGTCCCCGGTCCAGGCAATTTACGAGACCGTTCAGCCCACTCCTGCCCCGGTCCAGGCAATCTACGAGACCGTTCAGCCCACTCCTGCCCCGGTGCAGTACGCTGCACCATCCACCACTTCATTCGGAGCGCCATCCACCACCAAGAAGCCGACTCGGACATACAGGCGCAGGACTGCCCCAGTCAGAAGTTCTGCAGCCTCCAAGGCGTCACTGAAGCCTAAGACAAAGAAGCACTAAGCGAGAAAAGAAGTAGAGCGTGGGTCGCGGTCGGAAACGCCCATAAACCCACTCTCTGTCCATTTTGCTCCCATGGAAGCCGAGCCGCTCATAGGAGTCCACATTTCCATTGAGAAGTCCCTGGACCGCGCCTTCGACAGGGCTGAAGAAATCGGATGCACAACCTTCCAGATCTTCACCCGGAACCCAAGGACTTGGAAGATCAAGCCACTCGAGGCTGACGAGGTCGCAGCGTTCAGGGAGAGGAGGAAGAAGTCGGGGTTCAGGGCCCTAGTTGCGCACATGCCATACCTCCCCAACTTGGCCTCGCCGGACAATGCGACGATGCAGGTGAGCAGGCTCTCTCTCAGTGCAGAGGTGAAGAGATGCGACACCCTGGGAATCGACTATCTGGTGGCGCACCTGGGTAGTCACCTGGGTAAGGGAACCATGCTCGGAATAAGGAATGTCTCTGACGCCGTCAATCAGGCTCTCGCATCGAGCGAAGGAGGCACCACCATCCTTCTCGAAAACATGGCTGGGCAGAAGAACAGCGTAGGTTCAAGACTGGAAGAGCTGACGCTCATCCTGGAGAGGGTTAGGAAGGAAGAAAGGGTAGCGGTCTGCTTGGACACCTGCCACTTCTTCGCGGCGGGATTCGACCTTTCCGGAGCGGAGGCAGTGGACGAGTCGATGGAAGTCCTCGAGGATTCCATCGGCATCGCCCGAATAAAGGTCGTACATCTCAATGATTCGAAGGGTGTTCTGGGATGCAACCTCGACCGACACGAAAGAATCGGGAAGGGGAAGATCGGGAAAAAGGGGATGAAGGCCTTCCTGCACTATCGGGGAATTGCCGAGAGGCCGTTGATTATGGAGACTCCCTACGACGACAAGAATGAAATGAAGGAGAGCGTCGCCTTCGTCCGCTCTCTCCTTAGGCGACGGCTTTCCTCAGAGTCAAATACCCGCGATGTCGCGGACCGTGACGCGGGCCCGTAGCTTAGTTCAAATGAGAGAGCAGTCAGGTAGAGCATCGGGCTTTTAACCCGAGGGTCAGGCGACGCCCCCGAAACGGGTTCGATTCCCGTCGGGCCCGCACCCCCCCCGCGTTCGGTACCGGCCGTTAAATGGCCCCGCGAGCCTTGTTGCCATGGACGCCAAGGCCCGCTGGCCGAAGGGGAAGAGGCGCGCGCGCGAAATCTGGAAGGACCCATCTCTTCAGAACCCACGGTGGAGGATGGGCGGTTTCATATTCACCAGGAGAGGCAGCAGGAGCCGAGGCATCTCGACCTCCTGAATAGGCTCGGTCTGGGTTGTGCTCGCATTTCATGCCCGTTTCTGGGCGAGGTTTCGTTTCGGCGGCAGAAAGCGAGGAATCCTCAAGGTTCCTCTTGAAGTTGAAAGACCGCTCTCATTTTCGACCTTTAGTAGTCCGTCCCTCACCCGCTGGTGGATGTCGTACGGGGAACACATCTGGGACAAGAGCGCGTCGGCCTACCTCCGATTTGAGAACAAGTGGCACTACTACCTAAGGATCGCAGAGGGACTCCTGCGGCCCCTCCAAATCGACTGCGACTCAAGGGTTCTCGAACTTGCAGGGGGTACGGGGGCTTGCACACTCCTGCTGTCCGAGATATGCGCCGGCGGCCAGGTTGTGTGCGTCGAGAGATCACGAGCTATGCTCAAGCTGGCCAGAAGGAGTCTCCGCAGGACAGGCAGAAGTAACGTCATCTTCGCGGAGGGGGACGTGTCTGGACTTCCTGAATTGGTCGAGGGAATGGGGAAGTTTGACTCGATAGTTTGTAATGCAGCGTTCTGGCAGTTCTCGGAGAAGGAGCGTCTATTGGCTGCCCTCAGAAGTCTGCTCACGCCCCGCGGGTTCCTTGCGTTCAACTTGCCTCTCTGGGGCGGTCGTGACAGGGACCTAGCGGCCCGACGGCGCATAATGACCCGAATAATGGTCGCGCATGGAATCGATCCCAAGAAGCTATTCGGAACAACGACGAACGTAAGTTACGAGGAGTTGCTGGGCCGAGCCGGGTTTGAGGTGACAAGAGACTCCCGCTACAGCGTGGTGATGCTGCCCGAGGAAAGGAAAGAGTGGAGACGCATTCCGGCGTTCTCTCGGAGATGGGGACAACTCGGAGGAGTTCCACCAGACGTGGCGGCTGAAATGCGGAGGGAACTAGCGAAGTCGAAAGTACCGCTTTGGCCCGAAAACAAGGCTCGGAGGAACATGTGGAGGTCAATTGTAGCCTCTCCCGTCTTTCCTGCGAAGCGACCTACGAAGTAGGACAGGCTCGGTGGGTCCGGAAGACAATTAACGCAGATAAGATGAGTGACGGGTCTTGGCTGAGATAGTTATCCGACCAATGAGAAAATCCGACCTTCCCTTTGTCAAGCGTGGATTGTCCGAGACAAACTGGCAAGACATACCAGATGACCAGAGGGAAGTCATTACGAGGGAAGATGCTGACCGCAGAGTCTTCAAGGACTTCAACAGATTCATGAAGGACAAGAAGTTCAAGTTCCAGGTCTTCGTTGCAACCGTGAAGAATGGAAGGAAAGCAGGATATGTTTCTGTGGGCGAATTGATGAACCCCGCAGTAGGGATAAGGCTCGGAAGCGTTCTTGACTTTTGGGTCTCGAGAGAGTTTCGAGGCCGAGGGATAGGTGGCAGACTTCTGGATTTCGCTTTAACACAAATAAAGAAGCGTGGACACTCTCATGCCAGCATAATGGTTTCGGCGCACAACCGTAGGGCTTTGCAGATCTATGAGAAGAGGGGGTTCGTGCCCGACAGAGTCAATCTCGCAATGCGATTGAGGAGATGAAGCAGCCCCCGCGCGCTGAGAATTGATGTCTAGGAATTGAGTCATGGAATGGAAGACTGAAGTTCAAAGCGTTGAGGTCAGCCCCATAGAGACAGATGGACTCATCTTGGACCTCGGCGGTGGGGGGGAGGGAATAATCGGCAAGCTGAACGGGAATCAGGTAGTGGCCATAGACGCGAGAAAAGAGGAATTGATGGAGACCCACAATCAGGCATTGAAGATCGTGATGGATGCGACCGACTTGATGTTCCTCCCAAAATCGTTCGATGTCTGCACAGCCTTCTTCAGCCTCATGTACATGCCGAAGAGGATCCACAGGAAGGTCTTCGAGGAAGTCTCCCAAGTTCTGAATGACAAGGGGAGGTTTCTGGTCTGGGACGTCAAGATCCCTGAGAGTGTCGCAGTTTACAGGACGTTCCACATGGATCTGAAGGTGAGGCTGCCCAATGAAGAAGTCAAGACGGGATATAAGGTGAGATGGCAGGCGCAGAGCCTCGAGTACTTCAGGGAATTGGCAAAGTCGACGGGATTCGAAGTAGTCAAAGAATTACGCAAGTATGAGACCTTTTACCTAGAGATGCGGAAACAGGTCTGAGCTCGTCCCGCTCTCCTCGAAGACCACGCGACGGTGTAGCCCTTAACCGGGCTATCACTGGTTTTGAATCCGCCTTTCAAGACCTGTTTAGGGCTGGTCCCACAGGGCCCGCCATACTGGGGCACCAGTTCCGTCGACATCGTCTCCGAGCAGTCCCACCCCATGAGCATCCTGTTCTTCGGCTAGATTCTGAAAGCCTCGAATCGGCCAGAAGCGATTACGTTCTCGACACGCCGTTTGAGGGAGTTGGCTTCTATTAGCGCGCGCGCAAAGCGGTTGTCTCGTTAAGACATTTGACAGGTTGCTGAATATGAGTTTCAGCCTGTCCGACGAAAGTTAACAGGGAGAAGAATCCGACGAAAGTTAACAGGAAGCGCGCGCGAAGAAGACCTGAGAGGGCGCGCTGCAAGTCACCACAAAGTGTGTTAATAGTAGTCCAAGAGCGGAACATGATGATCATGACTTATGACTGAACTTGATTTTCGCGTCGACAGGGACCTCAACCTGTTCTGTCACACACTCACTATGTTTCCAGAGTCTTATCGTTCTGAAGGGTCTGCTTTCAACAACCCGCAGTATAGAAAGGCACATTCGCATCTGAGAACGAAATCGCTCAGCGACCTGTTCTCAAAGCTGCTTCCGTTAGGGTGGGGTGATTGGGACTTCGTCGGGCTTTCACTGATAAGTAGCGACACTTCGGACAGTTCCTCGGAGGGCAGATTACTCACAGCCGCTGGTAGCCTAGCAAGAACTTGGTCTGCAATTCTGAAGGAAAGTTGGAAGGGCTACAGCACGATCTGGCCGGATGTGGAGAGCCGGTTGAGTCAATACCGATCCAGGCTCAGAAGTGACTGGGAACCCATAAGTGAAAATGTAATTCGGTCGATCAGAAGAATCTCAGAGACAACTTGGAATCCAGATAACGTCCATGTCTATCTAGTCGATTGCTTATACGGTGGGGCGTCTTATCTCACTACAATTCTGTTGGCTCCCGTTCCCGACTTGGAAATCGAGAAGAAACTATTGTGTCACGAATTGTCCGAGGGTGCTTTCGCAACAGGAAACTTGCAAGAAAGACTCGAAGCCAAGGGTATCAGCTCTGACGTCTCCCATACAGTAGTAGATACGACCGCCTACGTTGCACTGAAGTCTTGGCTCAAGTCGGAATACGTCGAACGTTTGAAGCCCAAACAACACTACTATGTTGGGGCGGAATCAGTATACACCGCCTTTGAGCAATCCGACGCCGGTTCAGAAGCTTACAAGGGACTTGATGGGCTCTTGGGAATCGTCGCGAAGGAATTGGCCGCGCGCTCGTAAGAACTGGGGCCCTGACTTTGATTCTCAATTAAATAGGTTCAGCGCGAGCCACGTCGGACGTGCCCTTAAAGTCGGGGCGCCTGCCTATACTGACAACTCCCGGCCAGGGCGCCAATATCCTATGTCGGCTCTCCGCCGTAAGATACTTGGAGCGAGGCCTCCCAGAAACAGAGTGCCCGACCTTCAGGGCTACGAACACCTACTTGTCCGTTGATTGAAACCAATCGATAGAGACGCTTGCACCTCCTCGGCAGTAAACGGTGGCTGGCACCTACACTTTCGGAGTGATGGGAGGACTTGGACTTGGAGGCTTGGGCTTACCGTTCTTGGACGTAGCCTTCGCGTATTTGACTCCGATGTGTGCACTATGACTCAGACCCATCAGGATCACAAGAGAAGGATCGACGTTTGGAATTGTCAGCGACTGCAGCGATATCGGGCCGAGACCCCAGATGTAATGCCCGAACATCTGCGTGAAAAGGATCGCGACGTAGATTATGACGCTGAGCACCGTCCAAGCAAATAGTTGGACGCGCGACAGATCTGGCGATCCGTCAAGATACAACATGTACCAAAACGAATCCTTGTGCTTCTCGTCCTCTTCCGTTGGTTCAGTTGGGTGGCTTATCGCGATGGCCGCGCTCCCGAGCGCTGATGCAGTGTTGATGCCCATCAGGGCTAGCGTTTCGGTTGGGAGCGCCGGAATGGGAACCAGAAGTCCTCCTTGAACTCTAACCAAGTAGACCCAAAGCAGGGAGAAGAGGAAGACGATGGTCCAGGTATGAAACTGGAAACTAGTGAGACTGAAGAACTCGTCGTGGGTGCTCCTGAGGATCCAGCGAAGACGGCCTCCCTTATTGCCATCCGCCTTAACGCCGCTGACACCCTTGTCAAGCACAGCGAGGAGAATTACGAGGGCGACGCCACTGGCAATAAGCCCATACAGGACCGAGTAGAATCCCAATGCTACCTTGTCCTCGACACGCGCGCGCGAGGTGTTGACTTGAAGACGTTTGGTCTAATGGCGTTGGGTGTGGTTGTGATGGGCATAGGGTTCCTGTTCAAGAGCGCGCGCTAAGTGCGGTCTGAAGAGGGCAGGGTAGAGTTGAAGGCTCGCGCGAAGCTCACAGGCACGAGTCCCGACGCTCGACAAAGATCGGGCGTGGAAGAAGACCCGAAGGCTTGACAGAACCCATTGACCAGAACGCGACGTTCTACAGAATGGGCGGGACAGAATCTTGACAGCGAGGCGATTCTGCCTAAGTAATTCAGATTGCCAATAGGAAATCCATGCCCGTCTGGTGGAAGCTCCTGTGGAAGCTTCTGCTAGCTGTCTTGGTGGTGGCTGTGTTCTTCTTGTGGTTTCAGGCTGAAGTCTAGTTTTCCAGGACAAATCCTCTGACGGGCGCGCGCGTTCTCGCATCGCACGTGCCGAGTGGGGAGCTGAGCTGGCCAGTATGGAACCTGAATCCATAAAGGCTTACTATCTTCGCGCTGGCCGAAAGACCAGACCGGTTGTAATGGACCCGAGGGAACCCTCGACGACTATCGTGATGGGAAGACGACCAGAGAGCTTCTCGTCGCTTTTGGGCTTCAGGGCGTGGCTGGCCAGCGTTGTCGCGGTCTCGCTCGTCTTCACGCTCCAGCCGCTGTATCCGGGCCTGATCGGACCAATCTCCAACTTCCTGCCGGCCGCCTGCGCGGCGACCGCCTTCGCCTCTTCAGCATCCTGCTCGAGGAGGTACGGGTTCGGCCTCCATTCGAGGGGCTTCGAATCCGTCTGGTCGCTGTTCACCGTGGGGACGGGGCTTTGGATCGTCGCGGAGGCGACATGGGCGTTCTACTACTTCATCCTCAGGGTCCAGGTGCCGTACCCGTCTGCGGCGGACGTCTTCTACGTGGGGGGCTACCTGCCGATAATTGCGGGACTAGCCGGCTATCTGGACAATTTTCGAGTGGGTCTGACCAAGCGGAGGCTGGGGGTCGCCCTCGTGGTCATCGGGGTAGCGGTCGCGCTCGCCCTCACGTTCGTGATGCCTGTCGAACTCGGGCGGAACCTTTCGGCCATCAACGTGCTCACGGACATGCTCTATCCCGTCCTGGACCTCACCCTCGTTTCACTAACTGTCTTGTGCCTCGCCATCTTCCTCGAGGGCACGATCGCAAAATGGTGGATGATCTTCGGGGTGGGGGCCATTCTGTACGTCATCGGAGACGAGTTCTTCCTCTACCAGGTCGCCAACCACACATACTACAACGGGAGCGTGGACGACCTCATCTTCCTCCTCGGATACCTGACCTTCGCCCTTGCCTTCTACATCCACAGGAAGGAGTTCTAGGGGTTGGCGGCGGAGACTCGGTTCGCCGGTTGCGCTCGCCCTTGCGCGCTATCCATGGTGTTGAGGTCCTCTCAACCAGGGGACGGGCCATGAACGACTACGAGAAGTCCTTCGTGATGAAGATGGGACGGCTGACGAACGCGGGGATCGGATTCGAAGACCTCGCTCGAGAGGCACTTGAGGGGAAGTTCGGAGGAGCCATGGAAGCCCTTCTCCGGGGCTTCAGCGCCGACGCGCTGCGAGAACCGGAGCGGTTTGTAGATGAGCTGTCGAAAATCTTCGGGAGAGGGGCGATGGGTTTCTACGAACCCATCATGAAGTACGCCGACCTCGGGCTCTATGGTTCGAAGCAGGGTTCGCCTTTATTGGACATGCTCCGCCTGCTTGGTCCTGCCCAGGGTGAGGTCGCCAGCAACAAAGGGTTTCTGCTTCATGAGTACAGGATCAAGGACGAGGCAGGGAACTACCCGGACAACGCCGACTAGCTGATCGTAACCCCATCGCTTCCGACGTCGCATGACCGATAGCGCGCGCCACGCCTTCTCATGCTACCCCACAACGGCTGCGCTGAGGGAAGCCTCCCTTAATCGTCGGCTCATAGAGGTCTGAGAGACTCTTCCAACCTCTTTCACTCTAATGCCAGCAAGGCTTAGATAGGGCCCCTAACAGGTTAGGGGGTGAGTGAAACAGCGGAGCAGCTGGGTCTCCTCAAGAATCGCACGAAGTACCCCGCGAAGCGGGCGCGCAAGCGGCTAGCGAAGGTTTACAGCCTGAAGAAGGGTTTCCTTTATGCTTCAGCTTTTTCTCTTCTCCTCTTGCTTCCCCGTTCGAACGCCAACGCAATGGCGAGCACACCCCATTTCATTGGCTGCGGGCAAGTGACCGACACCGGATATTCCCATAGCGGTACCACAGTGGCCTCCTGTGTAAGCCCGCAATCGAACAGCCAGCAATCCATAAGCGAAGGAGGGAAGGTCCAGATCATAGTTGCCGGGAGCGTCAACCTAGACTCCCCTGCCATTACGAATGCCCTTTCTGCCTGCGGCGGGACCCCATGCAACGCTTACCTGGGACCCGGAGAAGTTTTCGTGTACGTCACCGACAGCGCAGGACAGGAGTGGTTCTCGACTAATCAGACATGCGCATACCCCTACTCTTGCAGCGACACGTTTACCTTCCCGGACGACTTCTACCAGTGCAACACAGACTACTATTCCCTTACAGCAGAGTATACAGTGAATTGTCAGGGGAACTCAGCCACAGACTGGATGAACGTGATTTCCCAAGACTCCCTGGGCTTCAGTTTGACCCCCGCGAGTACGGCGACCCCAGGGACATACACGGTCAGCGCATGGTACCTCGGTGGTCAGCACGCCTCGACGTCTATCAGCAGAAGTGTCTGTGAAGGTGACATCATATGCGTCCAGCCGATCAATCTCGGCGGATCGTTTGAGGTATCCGCCTCGACAGAGAGCACCACGACTACCAGCACGACCACGGCTTCCACGACTTCACCCGGGGGGCCTGGAACCTGCATGGACACCGTCGCTTGCTATGAACTCACCCCAACTCAGCCCGGAGGGGACCTGGGCCCGCTCGTCTTCGTCAACACCGGTGTCACCGTAGACATTGCAGGAACCACTTCATCAGGACCAATCAACATCACAACCACGGACGATGGATCCACCGCCCCTGCGGCTGGAGCTGACGTGAATCTTGGCGGCGCCTCTGGCCACTACTTTGACGTGCAAGTGGTCGGTGCTACCGACGGGACCGCTACGGTTTGCATCTCGCCTTCAAACGGGGCGACCACCATGGACTACTATAATGATTCAATGTGGAATTCGGCATTCATAGTGCTTTTGGGCGACGAATTAATCTGCGGTGTAATCCCAGTCGCAGCGCTCAACGGCACCCCAATCGCGATAGACTCAGCGGTGATTACATCGACGACGTCCAGCTCAAGTTCTTCCATGACCAGTTCCAGCAGCTCCTCTCAGTCCGAGGTCGGTATGGGAGTCCCCCAATTCCCGGCCAGCTACCTCGGAACTCCGCTGCTTGTCGCAGCCGCACTCCTAGCCACCGCATTGCTCCGCAGGAAGAAGGCGCCCGGTGGGGAGCATGGCCCCCGCTCAAGAGTCCAATGAAGAGAATGAACTAAGCAGTACGCAAGAGAACGAATCCCCATGCCCTACCGCTGCACCGCGCTCGCGGCTCGTACTCATTGACACGGTTCTGGGTTTGGTTCCAACCCCGCGCGCGCGACAATCGAATCAGGAGCGTAGTAGCTTAGCCTGGCTAACACTTATCGCTCAGAGTCAGCTCTGTTTGGCAGAAGGGGCTCGATTCTGGCCAGATGTCGACGTATAACAGCGAGACATCTACTTGCGCTGAAGGAACTCAATCCAGATTCCGTTAGGGTCTTCGATGAATGCTTCGTTCCATCCACCAATCTCGCGAATTCGCAGGAGTGCCTTCACTCCCTTCTTCTCTAGCTCTCGAACCCATTCGTCTAGATCATCCACGTCAAATCCAAGATGGTCGACCTCAGAACCGTTCGTGTAAGGTGTCCCGAATCTGCTGCCTTGGGCGTACCAGTTCAGTTCTATCTCCTGCTCCGAGCCTGGGCTCTTCAATGTGGCTACTTCTCCCTGAGTCTGTGGCGTCTGTTCGCGCTCAAGAAGCTTCATGCCCAGAATCTCGGTATAGAAACGAATGGATTCGTCCATGTTCTTGACCCTGATCCCAGTGTAGATCATTCTCGGTGGCATGGCCGATTTGCCTTCAGTCTGCGCTCCTTAAGATAGTTGCGAAGAGATCTTCTCCATCTCTAGCGACCTCATTCCCCCGCTCAGGGCTGCCGTCCAGAAGGCCATCGACCCCTACTAATTCTAGCGCGCGCTCCAGTTTCTTTATGGGCGTTTTTCAACGCGAAAGGAGGGAGGAGGAAGAGCGAGTCTGCTCTTCCACTTTCCTAAGCGTTGTCTGCCTTTTACTGTGAAGGACTCAGGAACTCGATGAAGACGCAGGGCTTCTTGCCCACCACCCACCCGTCGTGACCAACTGGGAGGTCAATCACGTCGCCCTTTCTCATCTTCCACTTCGTCCCGTCATCCATGACCCCCTCTATGTGGCCAGAGACGCAGAATCCGACATGGTGCGACTGACAGCTCTTCGTCTTTGCTATCGGCTTGATGTGTTTTGACCACTTCCATCCTGGTTTGTATGTGTGTCGTCTAATCGTGAACTCGCCGACCTTCACGATATCGAGCTTCATGTTGGGAAACCTCTTTGTTTCGTCTGGCTTCTTCACACTCTTCCTCGACACAGCCATACTCTCGTCGGCTTCGATTGTAGACTGCTATTTAGCTGTGAGTGGCTCTGGATTCTGTAAAGTCTTTTGCATAGTTGCCTCAGCGCGCGCGCGCACTAGGAGCTCCTTTCAAGTACCCTTGAGTAGGCCTCAAGAGGGGATTTTCCTCCTTGGGAACTAATTCCAACATTGAGAATCGACCCATTCGCTTAAAAGCCGAACCCAGGGTCGGCCACTTTGAAGAGCGATTGTCCCTCAAGACCGATCGGGTAGTCGAGTTCCCGTTTCCGAAGTCGAAGCCGGAGTCTCGAAGCGGGAATTTCTCCGAGGTGCAACTCCCATACACTATGGAACAGGCGATGGCAGAGGCAGACAGGTGTGTGAATTGCGGAGACCCAGTCTGCGTCGATATCTGCCCTCTTCAGACTGACATCAGAGGCATGTGCGAGGCTGTGGCTAGGGGCGACTTCGTGACCGCCTACCACCGGGTCCGCGAGACAAATGCTCTCCCGGGAACAACAGCCAGGTGCTGTCCTCAGCTCGACAGCCTTTGCGAGGCAGTTTGTGTGGTGGGCACCCAGGGTAACCCGGTCGCTTCCGGCATGATCCAGAGGTTTGTAGCCGATTGGGAACGCACTCAGTCCAAGCAACCCAATCCCAAGAGAACGACGGAATCCGGGAAGCGTGTGGCCGTCATCGGCGGCGGTCCTGCAGGTCTTGCTGCGGCAGAGTTGCTAAGGAGATACGGACACTCCGTAACGATCTACGAAGAGTCACAGTTCCTGGGTGGCACTGCCTGGTATGGGATACCTGACTACCACCTACCCAAGGACGTGCTGCAGTATGAGGTGAAAAGAATCCTCGAAATGGGAATAGATACAAAGGCGGGCGTCAAGGTTGGCAAGGACGTAAGCCTCGCCGACCTAAGATCAGAATACGACGCGGTGGTTCTGGCCACCGGCGCAAAGGACGTTTCCAAGTTCGACACCCCTGGTGCAGACTTGAAGGGAGTCTACGACGGATACAGGTTCTTGGAGGATGTGTTCGGCCGGGGAGTCAATGCCTACACTGCTGACCCGAAATACGATTTGGGCAAGGATGTCTTGGTCATCGGGGGAGGAGACAGCGCCCTCGACTGCGCGAGGACGGCCCTGAGGCTGACGAAGGGGAACGTGACGATAGTCTATAGGAGGACCGAGGTCGAGATGCCTGTCGATCCAATCCTCGTCGAAGAGGGCAAGGAGGAGGGGCTGCGCCTGAAGTTCTTGATGGCCCCGAAGTCATACAACAGCTCGAAAGGACGGCTCTCCAGCGTGACCATGACTGTCATGAGGCTGGGGGCTGTTGACGCGAGCGGCAGGAGAAGCCCCGAGTCGACGGGGGAAGAAATCGAATTGAAGTGTGACTCGGTGATCGTGGCGATTGGGAGGGGTCCGAATTCCTTCGTTCAGAAACAGGCCGGGCTCAAGGTCGGACCGAAGAACGCAGTGAGCATCGACGGCGAATGCAAGACATCGATGCCGGGGGTCTTCGCCGCAGGGGACGTCGTCACCGGCGAGAGCCTTGTCGTGAAAGCCATGGCGAAGGGACGGGAGGCTGCACAGAGGGTCCACGAATATCTGCTGGGCCTGGAACAGAAGCACATCTCCCTCTACGACTACTACTACACTCGGAGAACCTCAAGACGCTACTACATGAAGATGATAGACGGGGACGAGGAGACTCTTCCTCCGGCTTGATCGATGGACTAGATCAGTAGCTTCCCTCTGCGCCTGAGTGGTCTTTCTCTGAGCCAACTGATGAGTCGTAACGCGTATCAGGCCATGTCGGAGGGTCGAATCCATGCCTCTCTGTCAGAAGTGCGGCAAGCTGATTAGTGCCAAGAAGTACAAACGGCACCTAGCAAGGTGTGGCTCTCACCACAAGCACCCTGCGACGCCCCTTGATCACCCAGAGAACTTCTATATGAAAATCTGATGGGCGCCCAAGCTCGCATTGCAGATTAAATAACTGTGGAAGAACGGGGTCCTCAGACGCCCTGGTAGTATAGAGGTCAGTATGCTGCCCTGTCACGGCAGCGACCCGGGTTCGAAATCTCTCGACGAAAGTCCCGGCCAGGGCGCCTAATTCCTAGCGCGCGCGTAGATACGGCGGAGGCAGCGGGATCCTGTCTGGCCCGTTGCTGGCATTGTTGATGTTTCCTCTGCTCCTCTGGATCCTATTCCCCACTGGCCAATCGCAGCCGTCAAACTCTCTTGAGGTCGCGCCCGCGGCGCAGCTGGTCCGTCAGATTCGGGGGCTGCCAGAGATCAATGACAATTCATGCGGTGGTGCATCTGCTGCTGTAGCTGATTCAACGACCGTGCTACAGGATATGGCGAGCTCGCTTGGGTTCGGCTTCAGACCCATCCAAATCGACACCTCAAACTGCGACGTAGTGATTCAATACGTCCCGGTCATAGGGACCTACAACAAACTGGTTCTGGATTCCCAAAACTTCGACAGCAACAACGCCACATCTGTCAGGACGTTCTATGAAGATGCCTTTATGCTCTCATCCGACCTGATAATCTTCAACGATGCAATAGCTTACCACGTTGCCTTTGCCACAACCGGGGAGCTGAACGACGCACTTGGCCTCGCGACACTCCGTTCCGTCTGTGGAGATGAATGCTATAGCGTCGTCCTTAGCGGGATCCATTGGAGCATCAGGTTATACATGAATCAATTCCTATGCAAATTCGACAACTACGCCGCCCATTACATCCCCATACCTGTAGAATCGTGCTAGCCAAGTCCACCTGAGCCATCGATTGACAGGGGGGTCCTTTGGTAATCTGGACGAATCTGGGTCACATTAAGGCGCCGCGCGATGAATGGAACCACCCCAGACGCTGGTTATGTGGTCGCACCACCGGAAGTAGGACTCACAGAGAGCGGTGCTCTCTTCTCTTATGGCCGTGGCTACCGACGAAGAGGATCTATCCGAAGCGAGTTCGATCGCTACGGACAACGCGAGAAGACGGCTGTAATGATATCGGATGGATTCTCTACCATCGGGGTCCCAAGTCGGCCGTCGAGGCCCGAAGCTTCCGTTGGCAATGTATTCGTCGAGCTCCATCTGGAAGATGCTCCTCACCTCCTGAATCTTCTTTCTGCTTAGCCGACGAGACTGAGAAAGGCCTTGGAGAATGCGCAATCGTGCGGCTTGGCGGGCCCAGGGGTCGGCTAGTGCCGCTTCTGAGTAGAGGTTCGTCAGGCAGTTAGCTACGGTTCGTTCAATCCAATCCATGATGGTCCCGAAGTCCGAATGGTTAAACGGCCTACGCGCGCGAACGAGAGCAGCGCGAAAGAGTACGGGACCTAGGGCACAGGTTTATGTAAAAGCCAACATAAAAAGAAGCGCGCATCTCCGTTGAAATTACGGGATTTTCTCAAAGGTGAAACAGTCCCGGCCCCCGTATTCGTCGCCCCCAGTTTCAGCCTCTCGATGGTTGGGGCCTTGCTTGCGTCCCAAGACGTCAGTTCAGCCATCGTAATGAAAGACGGCAAGGTAGGGGGAGCGGTATACGGGTATCAGGTGATCAGGTTCCTGGTAGACGCCAGCTATGGCAGTATGGATCGGCGACTGCATGATGAGTTGCCAATGGACAGTGACATGATTCCATTGGCCGGAGTGCCGTTGGTCTCAGAGATGGATGAGTTCGAAACGACGCTGGGCAAGATAGCGCAGAAGAGATTCGGCGACGTCATCCTGATCTCGATTGATGACGATCCAGTGGGGGTGCTGGCCTTGCCGCTTGTTGTCAGATTGTTGAGTCGGAAGGGGAAGTGTAAGATGAAACTGAAGGAGGTGTCATCCCCACTCAAATTAGTCACTGGAGATGAATCGATTTTGGAGGCCCTCAATTTCATGATGGCCAACAGGTTCCGACGGGTCGTATTCAAGAGGGGGTCCGCCTTTTACAGTTGCACCGAAAGGGAATTCCTGCGAGCGATATTTTCTTTCCGTGGATGGACTTCAGAAGATGAAAGACGACCCGGAAAGCCTCCTCGACCAGACCGTCAAATTCTTCACGATGGATAGGGCGTCACAAGTCCCCGTGCTTGATGGAAGTCGCAAATTGGAAGAAGCGTGGCAGATCTGCGGAGATGTCCCGACGACAGCGGCCATTGTGAACGACGACATGATGGCAACACCATGGGACTTGGTAATCAAACCATTCATTGAAAGGAAGCTTGAATTCGTGTGACCCTGGGATAGTCTAGCGACTTCTTCGCGCCATCCTGATATCCGGGGCTGGATCCTCTGAAGGCGTCTCCTTGAGCTTGGAATAAAGTCAGCGACAAGGGAAGAATTGTGTTTACGGTCTAACACCTAGTCTTTCACGCTGGGGCGCCTACCTGGACAGTAAAGTCCCGGCCGGGGCAGACTTCTATGTGAGCAACGTGCTATTGCCCGAACCAACGGGCTTCACGCATCTTCGCAGAGTGGCGCTTCTCGTCCGCTAGTGCGACCGAGGGCTCCATGAATGTTCCATGAGGTGACGGTCCCGACATGAAGTCCATGTCGACCCGTCCAACAAGGCCCGAACCGAACTCGATGTAACAGGAGCCCCTTCCGTCGTAGTCCGGCGGGGGTTCGCTTCCCTTCAGGTCAGCAATGATAGATGCGGCCACGACGCGGGCTGCACCTTCGGCGAACATGCCTGCTTTCGGGACATCGGCCGAAGCCACATCTCCGACTGCGTAAACACCAGGATAGCGAGTCTTGAGGTTGACTGGGGAGACGGGGATCCACCCATCTTCAGTCATTCCGCTATCCGCCACTACGACTGGGACGCAGTGCTTCGGGACACCCAGGAACAGGTCGTACGGTATCTCACTGCCGTTGTCGAGAATGGCGACCCGGCGTTTGGGATCCAGCGAACTGACGCGCCGGCCAGGGAAGAACTTGATGCCTCTCTCAGCAAAGGCTGCGACCAATGCCCGGGACGTGTCGGGCGATGGAGGGATTGGAGTCGGAAAAGGCATAACGTAGCTAATGTCGCACTCGCTGCGCACGCCGCGGGCGTTGAGGTAATCGTGGAGCAGCAGCGCCGCCTCGCTCGGCGCTGGCGGGCACTTGAACGGTGCCGAAGCGACACCGACTATAGCCCGGCCTTTTGAGAAGTGGCTGAGCACATCGCGGAGGCGTTCCGCGCCTCTGACCGAGTAGAATTCGTTGCCGCCTTCGATGAGCCCGGGCGTCGCGGCAAGGTCGTAGTCGGCACCCAGCGCTACAACGAGTACATCAGCATCGTAAGTCTCCTTGTCAGTAGTGACTCTTCGCGCGACGGGGTCGATTGCCTTGACGGTCTCCTGACGGAAACGCACGCCGCGTTTCGCTATCCTCCCGTACGGTAGGCGCACGGCTTCGGATGTCGCATGGCCGAACATCAAATCGAGCTTTGAGAAGCCGAACACAAAGGAGTCATTCTTGTCGATTAACGTGAGGTCGAGACCATCACCGATGGCCTCCGACAGAACCGTAGCGAGCTCAAGACCGCCAAATCCTGCACCCAAAACCACCACTCGCGTTTTCATGGCTGAACCCTCACCAACCCTTTTGTTGACCCCAACGCGCTAGACTTCCCAGTCTTTGACCATTTCGGGCTCGAACTTCACGAGCTTGATCGCCTTCGCATTGTCTCGAAGGATAGGCGGGATCACCCCCAAAGCCTGTTTCTCGTTCTCTGCTTCTATGATGACCCATGCCTTGTGTACCCCTCCCTTGCATCCCCAGTCACAATTGTACAAGTAACCTTGGGCATAGACGTTCTTCACCACTTTCTTGCAGTCTCCAGGTTCATGTGGCGATTCGATGAGGTACCTATCCATGGTCTTGCATTAGCCCGCAGTTATATGAGCATTCCAGAATAGAACCGACTCTGTGTGTGGTGTCTTTCGGATCTTTTACCACCGCTTGAACTAAGGGTGTAGCAGCGCGCGCTTCCTTCCAGAAGGGTCCCGGCTCCAAGCTCTCTGCCTATGTCGACCAGGCTTTTAGCGCGCGTGCCTCCCCCAGTGCGCGCAGCAAAGATTATAGCGCCGACAGACCAAAGAGCTTTCATGATAGGCAAGAGTTTCAGCGTAGCTGTGATGGTGAGCGACGAGAAAGAGGCTGCGAAGTGGTACAAGGAGAAGCTGGGGTTCAACGTCTCCGTTCATGAGGGTTGGACGACCGTATGGCCGGAGGGAGCCACGTCGAAGCTCCACCTCTGCGAAGGGGAGCTAGAGCCCGGCAACACTGGGATAGGACTGTTCTGCGATGACATCGAGAAGACAGTCAGCGAGCTCAAGAAGAAGGGTGCCAAGTTCAGCAAGGAGATCACGAAGGAGAGTTGGGGAACCTACGCCACGATTCAGGATCCCTACAAGAATGAGCTCTGGCTCCTTAAGGGAAGCCCCTAGCTCGCAGAGAGTCGCATCCACCAATCAGTAAGCGCCCGCGCTAATGGGATTCCGAGTGTCTGGTTGCGGCGCCTACATCAGATGTAAAGTCCCGGCCAGGGCGCCTCTCAATATTCTCGCGCGGAGTTCTTCAAGCGCGCGCTGCTTGCCGCAGGTGATCAGAAGACCTTGTTGTACTTGTCGATCACGCCTTCTAGGTCGATTTCCCACTTCTCTTGAGCTTGGTTGAACAGGCTGTAGGGAATGGTGAAGGTTTCGGCGTTTGATTGGTCAGCGGTGTAGACTTCCGTCCTCTCCTTGACCGCCGATATAGCTTCGGTCAGGTACTGGAGCCACTCAAAGTTGAATTCAACCGGAATCGTGAACTCGCAGTAGTAGTTCCCTCCCGCCGCCTCGGACCAAAGGAACGGAAGCCTGTCAAAAGCCTGTCTCAAAGACATCGCTTCTTGTTCGCTGACCTCGCGGGTAAGGAGAATGACGGCGAGGTTCCTGTGCTGCCGGTGGAGGGCCTTCTCGATTCCGTAGTCATACTTTGTGCCCATCCAGTTGACCGAGTACCCGCTGAGAAGGCGCCTCGCCATCACGTGATCGTTGTAGTGCCGTGCTAGCTTGCTGTAGTTCATCTTGAGTTTGTCTGAGATCTCCTTCAGCGACTTGTTCGCGTCCATCTGGAGTTCTTTGATCAGTAGCAGGTCCTCGTAGTCAAACTTGGCCGGCTCTGACGGCATGTAGCGGGCTGACTCGAAGTCTCCGGTTGTCTTGGTCGTCCAGTCGAAGTCCCACATCCCTGTGTCGAAGTCGTAGAACTCAGACTTCATAGGCGCGAGTCTCATCCAATTGAATTCAGCAACGTCGAGGTGCGAGAACATCCCCTTTTCCTTCATCGCTTTGAGGAATGATCTCAGGTCGTCGACGAACTCGCGTGGAACGCTGAAGTTGACGATGTAGTAGCTTCTTGGCATCGTTCTAGCGAACCCGACAAGAAAACAGAGCTCGTTCATCGACTCGAGGATAGCTTGGGAGAACTTCTTGTAGTCCTCGGTGAAGTCGAGTACCGCTATGACCCTGCACAGGCCAAGTTTTTCGTGATCCACCTTGGCCTGGACCGCGAAACCCTTGTTCAGGATCTTCTCCTTGTAACAGTGTCTCACTGATTCGATGGGTAGCTGCAGCCTCCGCGAGATCTCAGAGATGTCGGGTCCGACCTCTGTGAGCAGTTTCACGAGGTTGATCATTTCGTTCTTCTTCTCGTCGGAAGCGTCCTTCCCAGGCTCGTCGTCGGGACGCTTCCCGTGGCGCTTCTTGATGCTCCCGTCGGCAGGCTCCGGCTGGGCTGTCATCATCTCATCTCCTTGCGGTCCCCACAACGACACACGCGAAGTTCGGATTTAAGCTGTGCCGGTCCCAAGTTCATGACTTTCAATAAAAGTTGACAATCATCGGGCGTGCGCTAACGACAAAGTGACGAATTAACAGAGCCAAGTCTCGGGCCACTAGATCTCATTCATGTCGGTGTGATCTATGTGCGCGCGCGACCAAAGAAGTTCCAATCACCGTCTACCTGGCTACCCACGAGCCCACTAGTCGCGTGCCAGCTGGACAAGCTCGGTAGCAGGTGGAGCAGTCGGAGTAGCAGTGTAGCGGTGACGATGTAACAGGGTAGCGGCAGGATGTAGCAGGGTAGCTGGTGCTAGTAGCAGAGTAACACTCGCTCGTAGCAGGATAGCATGTGCGTAAGGCGGGGAGGCCTGAAGGGCATCCTGCCCCGTCTTCGACGGACGCTGAGTCCAAGTCAGTTAACGAAGAACATGAAAAGAAAGTGTTGGATCCAATCCTGGCCGATGTAATGCAGCAGATCCGTCTCGTTAACTCTCAAGCGCGCGCTACGCGACCAAGATGGACCTTGACCGAGGCCAAGGATTCTCATCAAGTCTGGAATCAATCGAACCAGCCCGCAGACCAGGATCATTTTCAAGGCTAGCAACACTTTCTCCCGCCCACGCAAAGGTCGCTGGGGGGTTCTAAGGCCGAGCAAACCAAGGGAGGGCAAGAAGACAAAGCGAAGAGAGCAACACCACGAGATCTTGACTGCCTACTGGATTCATTCATATCTGGTCCGGCGCCTAGCTGTACTAACTAAGAGCTGCCGGGCCGGGCGGGCCAGGGCCCGACGTCCCTATACTAGGAGGGATCTTAGCCAGCAATTTTTTTTGTAGCAGGGTAACAGTGAGTAACAGTAGTAGCAGTGGCGACCAAAACCGTGGGGGCTTATAAGACCCCATTAACAAATGATACCCGAGGCCCGACAAGTAGATTGAGCCAAGACGACATAGATGGCCGTATCAGGGACGACCGCATAAAGAGGAAAATGACATATCGGCAGCTAGCCAAGAAGTACCAGAAGAGCTTCACCCAGATTAAGCAGATTCTCGCCAACCCCAAGAGCGTTTCAGAAAGACTCGAGGCTCTCGAGAAGTCCGTCCAAGAATGGCAAAAGGAGAAAAAAGACCTGATGATGGTCGTCTGGGGAATGCTAATGAACAATGAAGTTAAGCACTTTGTCTGTCCAGTACACAAAGGAGAGCTGAAGGCAGGCGGACGGGGTCTTATATGCCCCGAAGAAGGTTGTGACTTCGAATGGCCTCCGGGAGAAGGCGAATGAACTGCGTTCATCGCAAGATCTGAAGATGTCAGCTTGATCCCTGCCACTCCTTTCTGAAGAACGGCGCGCGCTTCAACCCGATGAAGACAGGCGACCCTGGATGGAAGTGTCCGACATGCCGCTTCAGGCATCCCTTGGGCCTCGGCCGTAAGTTCAAAGCGAATACCCTTCCTCTCCGGGATGTCAACTGGGTGAAACCCGTACTAGCGCGCGGGTATCAGATGCGACGCAAGACTCCTCTCGAAAGCGAAGACCACTAAAACGTCGAGCGTCAGCACCACGACGCAAGGCTACATGTAATCTGGATGGCGGGCTGCCATGACCTATCTTCGAGCTGCGCCCAGCGCTTCCTGGTCATGGAGGAAAGCCTTCAGAGTGATTCGGGGCGCGCGTCACAGTTGGGTTGGCGTTCCTTCAGAGTGGGTGTGCCTACTTGACTTACCCTAGTGACCCGATTCAGTTATCCGGCCTCAAGATGAAGGAAAGGACTGGCTTTGAATGGTAGGCCTCTCCTCTATAACGCGCTGGCGGTTCTGGCCGTTTCCGCAGTTGTCATCGTGTGCCTGCTCTATGCTCAGTTGTCCGGGATGTACGACGCGACGACGTTCGCGGTTTGCGTCTTGTTGCCCCTCGTGTTTGGTTCCGTGGTCTTCTCAGCCAGGAAGGAGCGAATCCTGCTGTTCGCATTCCTTGCGTATTTCTGGGCCGTGGTCGATGACGGTCCAGTCTTCTTCGATTCTGTCCTGACCTGGCCCGAAGTGACCCGCTTCCACCCGTTCCTCCCCCGCCTCTTTATGAACGTCGTCATCCATGCACTCACCGCCCTCTTCCTCTATCTCACGATTCGCGAGTCCATGAAAGGCGCTAGAGTCGGCCTCCGGGAATCTATCCCGGTCATCATCCTTGCGTCGATGGCCTTCGTTCTCGCATATGCTCAGAACATCCCGCTGGCCTTCATCCAGAACTTGGTGGCTGCGAGTTGGTATCCGTTCGACGTCACAGAGAAGTTGGTTTCAATCCTCTTCCTCTCACTTGCAGTCAGGGAAGCGGTGAAGTTGAGAGGAACACCTAACGAATCGGGGTCGCTGACGCGAGACCGCCCGAATGAACGGGGCCAGGGCCTGAAGGACGCTTAAATACAGGGCGAATCATTTGAATTACTGCAATTCTGTGTCATAACGTTTCAGCGGCGAAGACCTGTCTGATTCTGTGACCCCGACGTTGTAGGTAAAAGAGAGAAAACTTGGAGAGTTTCAGCGAACTGGAGCTAAGCCCCGAGGTCATGAAGGGCGTCGACTCCGTAGGCTACCGCAAGCCGTTCCCGATTCAAGAGAAGGCGATTGGCCCATTGATGGCAGGCAAGAGCATTGTCGGGCAAGCCAAAGCCGGGTCCGGAAAGACCGCAGCCTTCGGGATCCCCCTGCTTCATGCCGTCAACCCCAACGACCACCGGATACAGGCGCTCGTCCTTGCTCCGACACGCGAGCTCGCAATCCAGATCACTCAGGAACTAAGGAAGATCGGCGCGTTCACTGGCATCAAGGTGCTAACGATCTATGGCGGGCAATCGATGAACCTCCAGCTGGATGCCCTGAGACGAGGGGTAAACGTAGTCGTGGGAACTCCAGGAAGGGTGATCGACCACCTACAGCATCGAACTCTCCGGCTTGACGCAGTGAGGTTCGTGGTCATCGACGAAGCGGACGTAATGCTTGACATGGGTTTCATAGAGGATGTCGATTTCATACTAGCCTCAACTCCCGAGGACCGCCAGCTGAGCCTCTTCTCGGCTACCATGCCCAGAAGAATTATCGACCTCTCCCAGAGGTTCATGAAGGACCCCGAGCACATCTTGGTGGACGAATACGAGCCTTCGGTCGCAACCCTCGAACAATTCTACGCGAAGGCCGAACGACCCGAGAAGCTTGAGCTGTTGCTCCAGGTCCTTAAGAGGGAGAGGAGGGGAAGCACCGTGGTCTTCTGCAGGACCAGGTATGGGACCATCAGGCTAGCCAAGGAGCTCGAAAGGCGCTTCATTAGCGTCGCCCAGTTACATGGCGACCTGAGCCAGAACCAGCGAGACCATTCGATGAACCTTTTCCGGACCGCAAGGGTCGACGTCTTGGTCGCCACAGACGTGGCCGCCCGAGGCATTGACGTCAGACAGGTCGGGTGTGTGATAAACTATGACGTGCCAGAGGACTCCACCGTGTACTTCCACAGGGTGGGCAGGACGGCGCGAGCGGGGGACCTTGGCACGGCATACACTTTCGTGAGCCGGGACGAGTATCCGGACTTCGGAAGGATAATGGGCCTGGCGAGTACGCCCATCAAGCCGTTGAGACCCCAAGACGAGATACACTTCTCGCGCAGCGACTTCGAGGATTCAGGCAGGGACCGCAGGCGGGGTGGGCGAAGGTACAACCGCGGATCGCGAGGCGGCGGTATGAAATGGAGGCACCGCAGGTGAAGCGCTTTAATCCAGTAGTTCTCACTGGTCGGGAGAGGGCCAGTCGGTGATAGCCAATGGGTAAGAGAAAGGTGCTGAGCGAGTCCAATCTGAAGGAGCTCGTCATGCCTGGGCAGGGGGAGATTCTCGGAAAGGCGATAAAACTCACCGGAGGGGACCAGGTCATAGTAAAGTGCGCAGACGGCGAGACTCGCAACTGCAGGATCAGGGGCAAGCTGAAGAGGAGAATGTGGATACGCGAAGGCGATATAGTCCTCGTGGCTCCCTGGGACTTCGACAACAGGAAGGCGGACATCCTCTGGCGCTACATCAAGGCCCACGCAGAGTGGCTTGATCAGAACGGCTACCTGAAAACCGTCTGACGGGGAAGACCGTCCGTCACATTCGTTGACCAGAATACTCTCCGCATCCAACCGGACAGACTAATCAATCGGCCTCAGCGCCCTGTCGCCCGTGCCGCGAGACTCGGATCTCCTGAAGGAAGTGGATGTTCTGATCGTGGGAGCCGGAGTCTTAGGCGTCACCATCGCCTACTGGCTGTCGTACCTCTATGACGGTCGAATCCTGCTGATAGACAAGGAGACCGGGGTCGCGAGGCACACCAGCTCTCGAAACACCGGCGTCATCCACCGCCCTTTCTATCTCAATCCGGAGACAAGAAAGACCTTTGCACTCTCCGCTGGGCTCTCCTATCCACTCTGGCACGATCTCGCGGCCAAGTACGGATTGCCTTGGAAGCCCGTTGGCACCCTCGAAGTTGCGCTTCGCGAGGATGACGTCGCAGTCTTGGAGAAGTACATCCGATGGGGGAAGGACAACGGAGTCGAGAAGACGGAGCTGGAGTTGCTCGACGCCCGTTCGGTAAACTCGCTGGAACCGGAGGTCGAATGCAGGGCAGCGCTCCACTCGAAGACCGACGTCTCTGTGGACTTCGGGAAGTTCACGGCGTGCGTTCACCGACTCGCTCTCGACGAAGGTCTCGTCTTTCAGGGCGGGCTCCAGGTGTCATCACTGAAGGCTGAAGGTGGAGCCCTCGATGCCTCCTTCTCGGGCGAGGGGCCACTCCCAGGTGTCAGATGCAACCTTCTGATTAACGCTGCAGGTGGGGGGTCGCTCGACATAGCCCACATGATGGGACTCGCCAGCGAATACTCCGAGCTGGACTTCCGTGGCGAGTACTGGCTCGTTGACGAGCCTTTCGCATCAAAGGTACGCAGGAACATCTACACGCTGCCCCGACATCCCGAATATCCGTTTCTGGACCCGCACTTCGTCGTGCGTGCGGACGGTCTGAGGGAGATCGGGCCCAACGCGGTGATGGTCACGGGCCCGTACGTCTACGAGGGGCTAGGTCTGCGCTCCCTGTCCCGGATGTTCGCCAGACCACAGCGACCCAAGTTGAACCTCCTGACCAACGCGGATTTCCTTTCGATGGTCGCAAACGAGTGGCGGAGCTCACTGTCAAAAAACGCGATGTGCGGCCGCGTCAGGAGGTTCATTCCAGGACTCAGTCATAGGTTCCTCAATTCGCGCGGAGTCTCGGGGGTCAGGTCATCGATCATCGGAAATGGGGGGTTCGTCCCTGAAGCGATCATCTTGCAGGACGAGAGGTCGCTCCACGTGCTCAACTACAACTCGCCCGGAGCCACGGGTGCCCCTTCATATTCGGCTAGGCTCGTTGCCAGGATGCACGAATCCGGTCTGCTCGACGGCGTCCGTCGGAAGGCCCAACGCCCTGCCGAGTCGGTCTGGGACTTTGGCCGAGCAACCCAGACGACGTGACCCATCGAGTTGGACCGTGGAGCCCATCTCCTGGAGGCTCTTCCGGTCACCCGGGCTTCTTGATCACTCGAGAACGTGGATGTTCTTCTTAGCGCACATGTCCTTCAGGATCTTGGGCCACACAGAAACGCTCACCTCGCCCAGATGCGCCTTCTTGAGGAGCAACATCAGGGTCCTCGATTGTCCTATTCCCCCTCCTATGGAGAGAGGTAGGTCGCCGCTGATGATTCCCTTGTGGTAGTCATACTTTAGGAAGTCGAGCTGTCCACTCAGTTCAAGCTGTTTCCTGAGGGACGCCCCATTGACCCTCACTCCCATGGAGCTCAATTCGTGTCTTCGTTTCGTGACCGGGTTCCAGACCAGGATGTCGCCATTGAGGCCGTGCATCGGCCTGCCATCCTTGGACTTCGTTTCGGTCACCCAATCGTCGTAGTCGGCCGCCCTCATTTCGTGCGGGTGTCCGTTCTTCAGAACCCACCCGATCCCCAGGATGAAGACTGCCGGGTGCTTCTGAAGGAGGGCCGTCTCGCGTTGCTTCCTCGGCAGGTTGGGGTACATCTCGAGTATCTCCTCCGCGTGCATGAACTCGATCTTGTCCGCCATGCTTGGGTACTTCTTCTTCAGTTTGGGGTATTCTTCCTGTACTCGCTTCTCGGCTCCCTTCAGGACCTTCCAGATTCTCGTGACAGTGTCGGTCAGGTAGGTGATGTTTCGCTGGTCTGTGCTTACAACTCTCTCCCAGTCCCACTGGTCGACGTAGGCACTGTGGTCGTGGTCGAGGAAGTAGTCCTTCCTGACGGCTCGCATGTCCGTGCAGATTCCCTCTCCGATGCCCATCCCGAACTGCTTTAGGGCGAACCGTTTCCACTTCGTCGCTGCCTGGACGACCTGGGCGTCGATGGGGTGCTTGTTGTAGTCGTTCGATATGTGGAACTGAACCGGTGTCCTGGAGCCATCCCTGTCGAGCATGTCATTGATGCCGCTGGCGGCGTCGACAATCAGGGGGACCTGCACCATCATCAGGTTCAGTTCCTTGCAGAGATTCTGCTCGATGTAGCTCTTGGCAATGTAGAGCGCGCGCTGCGTCTCTTTTCTGTCGAGGATGGACTCGTAGTCCGTGGGCAGTACCTTCTCCACCTCTTCATACGTTCCTATTCCGGGCCCTGCGAGATCCTCATTTTGTGACATGTCGATGGCGGGCGCCTCCGTAGATTTGATTTAAAGATGAGGGTCGGTTCCCAGGTCTGGAAACGCTCCGCTTCAGCATTCTCACTGGATGGTCCTTGGGTCACCTATATACGGGACTCAGGCAGGCGAGCGCTACTCTAGCGATGACCTAGTCAGTGCTGCGGCACGAATTCGTCTCCGAGTATCTCCCTTCCGATGATGATCCGCATGATGTTCTGCCCTCCTTCAGCGCCTGCAGAGTACGACTTCACGCCTCTGAGTGCCATTTCAACGTCGCACTTGGTTGTGTAGCCGTAGGCGCCGAGCATGTCCATCACGGTGCTGCATCCCTGGAAGGCGTCAACCGGGGCCCTAAGCTTCGCCTGCGCAGCCAGCATGGCCACCCTTCTCGATTCCTGTTTGGTTGCGCCCTTGCGGTACAGCTCGTCCACGGCCCAGGCCGCCCTGTAGACCAGCAGCTTGTCCGCCTCCAGAGTCGCATAGCTGTCCACCAGAGGGAACTGAATCCCTTCATACTTCGCCAGGGGAGTGCCGAAGGTCTCTCTCTCCTTTATGTAGCTCATCCCCCTGTCCAGTACGCCCTCCCAGCACCCAATGCACGCGGCCGAAACGAGGACGCGTGCGGCCTGGAAGCCCTCCATCCCGACGTAGAACCCCTTGTTCCACTCTCCGACGAGATAGTGTTCGGGCACTTCCACCTTCTTCATGTCGACGTTGCCCGTCGAGAGAGCCATCCTGCCCATGTCTTCGACCAGCCCCGTGCTTATCCCCGGCCTGTCGAGCGGCATGTAGAGGGCAGTCATGCCCCTGTGTCCCAGTGACGGCTCAGAGGATCCGAGCATCAGGTAGCCCCCTCCCCTCCTCTGAATCTCTCTTACGAGACTGATGTATGACTTCTGACCGTTCACTACGAGCTTGTTTCCCTCGCGCGTAATCCTTGTCTTCAGGCCCGCGATGTCGGACCCACCCTGGGGCTCCGTGGAGAGAATTCCCACGAGAGATTTCCCCTTCGCGACCTTTGGCAACAGCTCTTCCTTCAGCGTGCTCGTTGCGTGCTTTGTAAGAAGGAAACTCCAGCCTGTGGTCAGGAGGTACATCACAGCCGTGGCACAGCTGACGTCCGCACGCGCGATCTCCTCGGCGACGATCGCCGCGGATACGAAGTCAGCCCCGGGCCCACCATATTCTGGAGGGATTGTGATGCCCATCAACTCCTGGGCACCCATCTTGTCGATGAGCCCTTCGTCAAGCTCCCTCTTTGTGTCCATCGCTCGTGCTCTCGGCGCAATCTCCTTCTGGCAGAACTCTCGAACCGCCAGCCTGAACCCTTCCTGTTCCGCAGTTAGATTGAAGTCCATGGATTTCGCTTGGCCAACCTCATTCCACTGAGCATAAAAACGCATCATCCAACTCGGTCTCAGTGAAGTGAGAGTTCACGGAGGGCAAGATCGCCCTCCACCTATCACTTCTGGCGTAGGTTCTGTTACCTCTGCGTCTGAGCCATTCGGAGTAGTCGATTTGTTCTTCCTGTTAGCGTGCGCTATCAAATCTACCACAACTTTGTTAGACCGCATGAGGGATTGGATGGGAAGACTCCCGCCGAAGTCGCGGGAATCATAGTCAAGGGCGAGGACAAATGGAGAACGCTGATTCAGAGCGCTTCCAAGAAAGACTAAATCTCGATTTGATTGAGACGGAGGCCATGAGTTCCCATCTCGAAATTCGTAAGGATGGAGAAGACCTCTATTCGGCGAAGGTGACTCCCATAAGGACTTCGCAACGTCTTGGAAAGTGAGCAGAAATCGAATGGGAGACTCCTTATCCGATGCGCCGTGCACAACTACTCTCCATCATTCTCGGACTTGGCGGAGACTCCAGAGATACGGACGACGCGTTCATGGAGGCTGATGCTAAGGCTGACCCAAAGCAGGCGGAGGAACAGAAGAGGGAGGCTGAGAAATTCATGGCTGAACTCAAAGGGGAGACCAGGGAAGAAAAGAAGGAACTTCTGGAGAAGTTTAGAGCGCATTACTACGAGGCACAGCCCAAGAAGAGGGAAGCGTTTGCGAACTGGCAGGAAGCATACCGTGAGGCGGAAGACGCCTATCGCAATTGGTGGGAAGCCACACAGAGAGTCAAAGAGGCCGTCAGGAATCGAATGCCAGATAGCACATCCGCGCATAAGGGTTAACAGAATTGAACACCAACCGACTTTTCACACCACCCTGATTCCCACCCATCAACCGAAGACTTCACAGAACCGCTGACCCAAAGCCGTAATTATTACCTCATTCTATTCGCTACTATGTCACAAGCGAGGGCGGCGTTCCTGGTTGTTGTGTCACTCGTCCTCCTAAGTGTTGGCATAACAGGCATCTTCACTCAGGTTCCAGCCTCGAAAAGTCTGCAGCCCAAACCAATCCTACCTTTAGTAGTGCCACCTCTCAACACGGGATACATGAGTGACCCGTCCGGCTCCTACGTCTTCTACAACATCACTTACACTCAGGTCGGCAATGTCACCATCAATCGGTATTCCATGAATCTGACTTCGTACGAGCAGCTACAGCATGACCCATACTCCACCGGTCCACCCTGCGACATGCAGGTAGTCGGGAACATGGCGATGGTCACATGCACATGGATAAGCAACGATACATTTTCGAACTCCCCTCCCTAATTCCCCTACTCGCTACCCCTTCCTGACCCGCTATCCGACGAAACCTTACGACCAAAAACTCAGAGTCTAACCGACGAGGACTTTGCAGAACCCAGAATGCGAGTTATCCGACGGAAGTAAACACCGAGAAATCCGAGGGTTCGGGGGAGCCATCCACCTAAGAGGTAACAGAGCCCTGGCGTATCTTCCGGAACGCTTCAGTCAGCAGAGGAACAATTTCGTAAAGGTCTCCCTTCACGCAGTAGTCCGATTGCTGGAAGATGGGTGCTTCGGGGTCGGAGTTTATGGCCACGACCGTGCGCGCGCCTCTCATGCCTGTGATGTGTTGGACCTGGCCCGATATCCCGCACGCCACGTACAGCTTGGGTTTGACCTTCCGGCCCGTGAGGCCCACGAGGCGCTCCAGGGGCAGCCACTTTAGGTCCTCTGCCAGCGGCGATGAGCATCCTAGCTCGCCGCCCAGGACGTTGGCGAGCTCTTGCAAAATCCTGAGGTCCTCCTTCTTCGCCACGCCCCTGCCTGCTGATACTATCACGCTCGCGTCTTCCAGCCCCACGCCTTTGACCTCCTTTGGGGTGACCTGGACAACTCGTGTCTTCGGTGGAGTCAATTCGACGTCGATTCTGACGATCTCCCCGCGCTGGCCTTGCCGAGGGGAGGCCCGTTCAAATGCCCTCGGGGGTACGGTGGCGATCTGCGGTCTCGTGGTACACACTTCAGTCGAAACCAAGATACCGCCGTACGAAGGCCGGTCCGCCACCAGTGATCGTTTCTCCTCATCTAGGACCATTGCCACGCAGTCCGTGATGACTCCGGTCTCGAGCCGTGCAGCAGCTCTGGCAGCTATGTCTCTGCCTCTTCTGGTGCCTCCGATCAGCAGGATCTCGGGCCCGTGCTGGGAGGCAAGCTTGCCTATGGCTTCGGCAAACGGTTCCGGCAGAGTGTTCCGGAGCGCCTGGTTCTCCACAAGGAACACCTTGTCGGCGCCGTGTGAAGCGAACGTGTTCGCCTCCGGTTCGAGTCCCGCGCCGAGGACTAGCGCACAAAGGCTCGCCCCCAGACTATCCGCGAGCTCCCTCCCTTTCCCCAGCAGCTCGAGCGTCACGTCAGACCTTTCGGAGAACACCCATACGTCAGAGCCGCTCGAGGCCGCTTTGCTATCCGTCCACGACCCCCTCCCTGATCAACTGCCGGGCCAGGCTCTCCGCGATCACGGCGGGCTCTCCCTCGACGGTCTCTGTCCTTCGCTTGGTCATTGGAGCCAGCGCCTTCAGCACCTTGACCGACGTGGCGAACGGCGCTCCTAGCTCGCCCGCATCCATAGTCTTGATTGTCTTCTTCGACGCCTTGATGATCATGGTTATGGTGGGAATTCTTGGCTCGTTGGTTTCCTTCGTCACGGTGAGCAAGACAGGCATGGGGACCTCCACGGTCTCGTCGGCCTCCTCCAGGTCGCGTTCCACTGTCACCACGCCTCCATTCACCGTCACCTTCTTCGCGTGGGAAACCTGCGGTATGCCGAGCTTCTCGGCCAGCCGCGGCCCGACCTGGCCAGAGTACATGTCGATGGAAGCATCTCCGCAGATGACGAGGTCAAATTCCCCAATCCTTCTTATGGCGGCTGCGAGAATGTCGGACGTGGCTCGTGAGTCGAGCTGCTCAACATCGACGCCGCCTATGACGTATGCCTCATCCGCGCCCATGTTCAGGGCCTCCTTGGCCGCCACGCTCGCGGTCGGAGGGCCCAGGGTGACCACGACTACGCTTCCCCCGTGCTTCTCTCGGATTCGCAGAGCCTCCTCCAGCGCATTCTTGTCAAAGTCGCTGATCTTGCGCTCGACGCGTTCAGTTATCAGAGACCTTGCCTTCGGATCCACCTTCAGCCCTTCGAGATCGAAGACCTGCTTGGCGCAGACGACCGTGCGCACCATTGCTAGCCAGTGCCTCGTTTCTCAGCGCACATAAGCTTCACCCGTATCGGTATCTGATTCCGGTCCCGCCCCTGGGGAAATTCCAGTCGATGGCTCCGGGGGAGGCAGCCGCCCTGCACGCGCCGCACTCGAGACATCCCAGTCGGGAAAAGACAAGCTCTCCCGAGGAGAGCGTGAAGCACTTGGCGGGGCAGACTCTAAGGAGGATCTCGATGTCACGTTCCTTGCACAGCTCACGGTTCACCTTGATGTGGCTCTCCTCGTCCGTGTCGAAGCTGTTGAGCCCTAGCCTCCGCTCAACGTTCAGCTTGTCCAGACTCACAGCGCCCGAGCTCCCAGCAGGTCCCTGACCATGCGGACCAGTGATACTTTGCCCTTCATCTCTTTCCTTGCCGCTCCGACCAGGTTCTGCCTTGGGCTTCCGTCGACGGCGTATAGCCTCTCCATGAGGTCGCAGGCGAGGTCGGGGTAAGTCGAGTACAGCCGGGGGTTCTCGAGGAAGTGCGGTGCGTTTCGATAGGTCTGCAGGTCTCTGAGGACGAAGGTTTCTTTGAGCAGGCTCTCATACTGCGAGAGCGTTGCGGCCGAGTAATCTCCCTTCTCCTTGGCTCTCTTCCCAGCCTCGGCGGCCATCGCTCCAGAGGCCACCGCGAAGTCCATCCCTCGCAAGAGCAGACCGTTGTTCTGCACGAACCCCGCTGCGTCACCGACGAGGAGGAGGCCGTTACGATACAGCTGCGGCTTCGCGCCAATTCCTCCCTCCGGAATCAACTGGGCCGAGTACTCCAGCGGGTCGGCTCCTTCAATGAGCCCCTTCACGGTCGGATGGCTGATCAGGTCGTCCAGCAGATCGGCGCTCTTTGCATCCGCCTCGACCAACGAACCGATGCCGACGACTACACCGATGGACAGGCTCTCCTTGTTTGTGTACAGGAAGCCGCCGCCCTGCACACCACTCGTACAACCGAGAAAGGTGTATGCGACCCCATCGTCGCCCTGAACGTTGAATCTTTCCTCGATGGTCTTCCTTGGCAGGCCCAATACGCTCTTTACGCCCAGTGCCAAGGAACCGGAGTCAAACCTTGACCTGAGCTGGGCTTTCTCTGCGAGACCGGAGTTCACGCCGTCTGCGGCGATAACCAAGTTGCTCCTGATCTCCTCCCCGCCCGCCCTCACCCCGACGATCTTGTCTCCCTCCTGGAGGAGATTCTCCACAAAGATGCCGCTGGTCACTATCCCTCCCGCCTGTTCCACCTTCGAGGCGAACCACTCGTTGAACTTGGAAAGCAGGACCGTGTATCCGTTGTAGGGGGGAACCGAGAACCGCGAGGTGTCGAAGCTCAGCGATGCGGCTGACTCCTTCGAAAGGAGTGAAATCACGTTCCTTCTCACGTGCCGCTCCACAGGCGCCTCCTTCCAGAACTCGGGGATCAGTTTGTGCAGCGCGTGGCAGTACATCAGGCCTCCGCTGACGTTCTTGGAACCCGGGTGTTTGCCCCTCTCAATCAGCAGGACGCTCGATCCCTGCTTCGCTAGGCTGTATGCTGCGGCGCAACCGGAAAGGCCAGCGCCAACGACGATGGCCTCAAAGTCAGCCTCCATACTGGGCGCAGACGAAAAAGGCGGAATAAGTGTTCCTCCGACCTATATGGGGCGATCGACTCCCCTGCGACTTGGAGCAGCGACGGTCGTCGGGCCCTGGAAGACTAGGAGTATGCTCCGAAGCTCCGACCGAGCGATCCCAGCGCCATCTTCTGTTCCAGAATCTCGTTGGCCCCCTCATAGATCATGGTGACCCTCACATCTGCGAGGTGCCTGGCGGGCCTGCTCTCGAACGAATAGCCGTTGGCGCCGAAGATCTGCACTGCGCGGTTTGCCGCATCGAACGCTGAATTGGCCGCGAAGTACTTCGCCTGAGTTATCGCGAGGTCAGCGGCATCTCTGAAGTCCATGTTCTTCGGGGCGTCCATGTACTTCTGCTTGAGTGAGGCTGCCTTCAGGACGAGGAGCTTGGCCGCTTCGAGTTTCATCGACATCAACCCAATGTGTCTCTGTATGAGCTGGTGCTTTCCAATCAGCTTCCCGTGCTGATACCTCACCCCTGCATACCTCACGGACTCGTCAAGACAGTCCTGAATCACGCCTACGCAATTGGCACCAAGGCCGAGCCTTCCGTGCATCAAACCTGACAGAGCCACGGCCAAACCCTTCCCAGGCGGTCCGAGCATGTCCTCCTTCGTCAGTTCCACTCTGTCCAGGTAGAGAGTCGATGTGTCCCCTGTGGGGAGCCCAAGCTTGTGGGGCATGATCTCTGCCTTGAACCCCGGACTGCCCGTGTCGACAATGAACGCGCACATCCCCTCCCTCTTCCCCTTCGGGTAGGCGAAGATCAGCACGTACTTCGCCATCGACCCTAGCGAAATCCACATTTTCTGCCCGGTGAGGAAGAACCTCCCCCCGTTCTCCTCAAAGTTCGTCGTCAGTGCTGCAGGGTCGCTTCCCGCATTCGGCTCCGTCAGTCCGAAAGCGAGGATGCTTTCTCCCTTTGTTGCAGGTGTCAGGACCCTCTGCTTCTGCTCTTCACTTCCCCATTGTTGTACCGTCAGCTCTCCCAGAGCCGAGTGAACCGAGAAGAAGGTCCCGAGGCCTGTCCCCTCCCTCCCAATCCTCTGGATTGCTAGTATGTAGGTCACCGTGTCCGCGCCCTGGCCGTCTCCGTACCTCCTGGAGATGGGGAGACCCAAGAGGTGCGCCTTCGCGAACATCGGCCTCGCCTGGTCGTTGATCCTGCGCTCGAGGTAGCACTTGTCTTCGATCGGGCGGATTTCCCTACAGACCTTGTCCACCTGGTCAAGGATCATCCCCTGTTCCTCTGAGATTTCGAAATCCATCTTTGAAAGATTCATGAATTCGTCCTGTTCGGACATACGACTACTCCCCCCGGCGCTCCTTCCTAACCCTTTCCCTGATGTGGCCAACGATCTCTTCGAGGGAGCTTCCCGGGCCGTACAGCCCAGTGATTCCCATCTTCAACAGCTTGGGCTTGTCGTACTCGGGGATTATCCCACCGCCGACGATGACGATGTCACCTCCTCCCATCTTCGCGAGCTGTTTCTTCACACGCGGGAAGGCGGTCATGTGGGCGCCGTTCAGGAGGGACAGTGCTACAACGTCCACGTCTTCATCCACTGCCATCTGAGCGACCTGTTCCGGTGAGGGAAGCAGCCCGCTGTAGATTACCTCCATTCCTGCATCCCTGAGCGCCCTGGCGAGCACGAGCGCCCCCCTGTCGTGTCCGTCCAGGCCTGGCTTCGCAACGAGGATTCTAATCCTGTGCTCCACTGGAACGGCCTTCTTGGCCATCTGAGCGGCTTGGATTTGGTCGGGTTTGAAAACCTTGCGGGGTGCTACAGGATTAGAGGTTCTCTCCAGGTTCCGAAGGCTTCTCGGCCCACCTGAACTATCTCTCCAAGCGTCGCATACTCCATCACGGCCTTCAGCATGGGTTCGATAGAGTTTGCATCTCCATCTTCAAAGGCTCTGCCGATTTTCGCAAGCGCCGCCTGGACCTTCGCCTCGTCTCTCTCCTTCTTCACCTTCTCGAGCCTCTGGATTTGGCTCCTCTGTGCCTTGAAGTCAATCTTCAGGGTATCGATCGGCTTCTTCTCTTCGATTGCGTACTTGTTTACGCCGACGACGTTGTCCTTGCCCTCTTCGATCCTCCTCGAAAGCCTGTAGGAGTTCTCCGCTATCTCTCTCTGCATGTATCCCGACTTGATGGCCTTGAGGAGTCCTCCAGCGGATTCGATCCTGTCGAAGTACTTGTACGCTTCTTCCTCCATCTGCTCGGTCAACCACTCGACGTAGTATGACCCACCGAGCGGATCAATGACGTTGGGGACCCCGGTCTCCTCGGCTATCACCTGCTGCGTCCGCAGTGCGACCTCGACGGCTTTCTCGGTAGGTAGGGCCCATGCCTCGTCGAAGGAGTTGGTATGAAGGGACTGTGTCCCACCCAGGGCGGCTGCCAGTCCCTCGATCGTCGTCCTGACGATGTTGTTGAGCGGCTGCTGCCATGTCAGTGAAGCACCCGATGTCTGCGTGTGGAACCGCATCAAGAGGCTTCTGGGACTCTTGACACCGTACTTCTCCCTAAGAACCGTGGCCCAGATCTTCCTGGCCGCCCTGAACTTCGCGATCTCCTCGAAGAAGTCCATGGTCGAGTTGAAGAAGAAGCTGAGCCTAGGAGCGAACTGCTCCGGCTTCAGGCCTGCCTCCATTCCCAGTTCCACATATCCGAACCCGTCCGCGAGCGTGAACGCGAGCTCCTGGACCGCGCTCGAGCCGGCCTCCCTGATGTGATAGCCGCTGATGCTGATGTAGTTCCATAGAGGCATCCTTTTGGTGCAGTAAACCATCAGGTCCCTCACGAGCCTCAGGTGGGCCTCCGGAGGGTATACCCACTCCTTTTGCGCTATGTACTCCTTAAGCATGTCCGCCTGCACGGTCCCCCTGAGTCCCTCCATCGGGATTCCCTGCCTTCTCGCCACGCCAGCGTACATGCAGGTGAGAACCGTCGCCGGGGCGTTGATCGTCATCGATGTGCTGACCTTGTCGAGCGGGATTCCGTCGAAGATCACCTCCATGTCCTTGAGCGAGGACACGTTCACGCCGCACCTGCCCACCTCACCGTGTGCCCTCTCGTGGTCGCAGTCGTACCCATAGAGTGTCGGCATGTCGAAGGCGATGCTGAGCCCAGTCTCCCCATGCTCGAGGAGGAGCTTCAGCCTCTTGTTGGTGTCCTCTGGCGCCCCGAACCCGGAGAACATCCTCATGGTCCAGGTCCTGCCCCTATACATCGTGGGGTGGACACCTCTGAGGTAGGGGAAGACTCCCGGGTATCCTTGGTCCGCATAGTCGGCATCTTTTACGTCAGCCGGGGTATAGAGCGGCTTCAGGGGTATTCCTGAGGCTGTCTGAAAGTCGGATTTGGACTCGGGGAGCATCCTAGGGTGTTCCATGAACACATTCTCCTCCCACTGCTTGACGCCTTTTCGGATGGTCTCGACTGTAGCCTCGTTGAACAGCCGGCCAGCCTTTGCCCGTCGTTCCGCCACAGCCTTCGTCTTCTTCCTCCAGTATGCTTCCCCTCCACTCCTGAGCAAGACAACTCGCGACCAGTTGAGGTGGGAGATAAACGATGCCTTCTAACTGATAAGGTGGCATGATGGACGGTGGCGCCACAACACAATTGCAGTCGTCTCAGCTAGCAAGGGAGATCAGCAAGGGAAACAGGCGCGCACTCTCGAAAGGCATCACACTTGTCGAGAACGACCGGGAGCGGGCACCGACGCTCCTCCGATTGTTGAGGCCTCCCGGCCGCGCGTTCATCGTCGGGGTGACGGGGCCGCCCGGGACGGGGAAGAGCACTCTCGTCGACAGGCTCATCGAGATTTACAGGAAAACGGGACACAGGGTCGGGGTCATAGCGGTCGATCCGACCAGCCCTATCACTGGGGGGGCGCTGCTCGGTGACAGGATCAGGATGGCCAGCCACACCGCGGACAGAGGCGTCTATATCAGAAGCATGGCGTCAAGAGGTTGGTCCGGCGGGCTGTCAAGAGCCACCTCTCAGGTCATCCAGCTGATGGACGCCGCAGGTTTTGACATAATCCTCCTCGAAACAGTCGGGATTGGACAGTCGGACATCGAGGTCGTGAGCGTTTCACACGTTGTGCTGGTCGTGTTGATGCCTGGATTGGGCGACGATGTTCAGGTTTCCAAGGCAGGCCTCATGGAGATTGGTGACGTGTACGTGGTGAACAAGGCTGACATGGAGGGCGCAGACTCGATGGTCGTCAGCCTGCTCGGGGTGGTCAGAGGCATGAAACCCCGGTCTCCGCCAGTCATCAAGGTCTCGGCCCTGTCGGGGGAGGGACTCGAGAAGCTGCAGGTGGCTATCGAGGCCGTCCGTGAAAGATTCGAAAGCGGGGACCTGGAGTTGAGGCTGAGAAGCATCAGGGGGATGATAGTCGAGACGGCAAAATGGACCTTGATGGAACGGCTTGGCCAGGCGTCTCAGGGGAAGGTTGAGGGGCTGGCACGGCAGGTTGCGGGAGGCAAGCTCGCCATCGACGACGCCGCAATTCGCCTAGTGCGGTGAAACCCTACCGGAGGCTCCAGCCGAGCGGTGCGGTTCCATCTCGGCATCGTTAAATCGTTCTCTGGAAACCTTCGCGCAGTGCTCGATTCCATTTCAGGAAATGCTCCCCGCGATGTCATCTTTGTGCACGGCGCCGGAGGGAACAAATCATTTTGGAAGCGGACGTTCCGGTACCTGACCGGAGATGGTACAGCGGTCGCGGTCGATCTGCCCGGACACCCTTCAGGCGAGATCACGTGTAGAACGATAGGCGAATACGCCGAAGCGGTTCATCGCCATGTCGCCGAGAGCCTACCAACCAGGCCCGTGATCTGCGGGCATTCAATGGGCAGCGCAATCGCCCTTGCACTCGCCCTCGCGCATCCAGACGATCTCGGGGGACTGATTCTGGTCGGAGCGGGAGCGAAGCTTGGAGTCGATCCCGTGATCGTCGAGGGCCTGCGGGCCAACCCAATGAGAACTATCGAGCAGACGATAACCCCGATGAGCTACTTCAGGATCGACTTGGGCATGGGAAGGGAGGCCAGGGCCGCACTCTCGTTCACCAACCTCCCTGTCTTCCTCAATGACTACCTAGCATGCGACGGCTTCGACGTCAGGTCTCGGCTCTCCGAAATCTCTGCCGATACCTTCATCATCTGCGGGGAGAACGACAGGATGACCCCCCCCAAGTGGTCCGTCTATCTGAACCAGAATATTCGTCGATCTTCGATGGCGCTCGTCAGGGAAGCAGGGCACATGGCCCCCTTGGAAAAGCCCGAGGCTTGCGCGGGCCTGATCCTGGACTTCTTGACCAGACTTAGTCCGTAAACTCCTCGCCGCCGCGGCCCATCCTTGACACCTCGCCCACGAGCGCGACGAAGCCTTCCAGCGTCGTCGACGAGACGGGGTATAGGTCCGCGCCAAACGCGAGCCTTCTGAGGCTCCTGAAGAGCTCGGAGGATAGCGAATACTGGTCGCTGTCCTTGGTGGTTGCCAGCGCATCCTCGAACACCTTCGCGTCCCTGCTCCACTCCGCGATTCTCTTCACTTGTTCTCTCGCGATGTCCCTCTTCGTCAGGACCGAAATCCTTGGAATGTTCATCCTAAGACCGACAGACGCGGAGAGCAGCGCGATTGAGAGAAAGTTGACGGGCGTAGAGGCCAGCAATGGGTCGAGCAGGAAAAAGAGCGTCTTGGAGTCGGCCTTCAACTCCTTCACTATGTACTCGCCACTCTCCCGGAAGGCAAAGAGTTCCGTCTGCCCCGGCGTGTCGATGATGACGTACTCCGCAGAGTAGGAATCGATCTCCTCCTGAATCTCACCAAGCTTGGTCGCAACGAGATCAGCGGCCAGGATAAGAGCTCCGTTGGGGCCGAGGCCATAGTTCTCCATAACCTCTTGGAGGTTGACCCTTAGCCTGACGTCCACGTCCGGTTCGTAGGGCACTGTGACAACCCCCGGATCTAGGTTGACTGCTATCGCTTCCTCCCCTCTGTTGATGTACCATCTCTTCAGCGCACTGGTAAGGAGGGACTTGCCGGACCCGGCCGTCCCCGTGACGAATATGGCATCCAAGGTGTGTCATCCTTGCGCTCTCGGAGGCCCCACCCTCTCCGAGACGACCCTCGCTCCCGCGGCCTCGATGGCGCTCCTGATCTCGCGCACGATCAGGACTGCAACCTCCTCCGCCTTCTCCTTGTGCTCGCTCACCACAGCCACATCGAGCTCAATCCTGGACTTCCCTTCTCTGATTCCCCTCGGGTGCGACTTGATGTATGCACCTGGATACCTTCGCAGTTCTGTTTTGATCAGCGGAGCAAGCGCCGACTCGTAAATGCCCTCAAGTTTCAGCGAGATGTACTTCCTGTGCAGACTCCCGAGTTTCTTGGCAATCTCTGGCTCTACGGATTCCTTGAAGATGCTCTTCATTTCCGAAGGAACTCCAGGGAGGCAGAACACGGTGGTGCCTTCGAGTTCGAGTTTGACTCCGGGAGCGGTCCCCACCGCGTTGCTGACTGGCAGCGCCCCAATAGGGAGGATCGCCATCTTCTTCCTTGCAGGTGTCATCTCCATGCTGCCAAGGTTGCGTCTGGCGTAGTGTTCCTTGATCATCGAGAGAGCTTGCTTGTTGAGCCTCAACCCTCTTCCGATTCCGTTCGAAATCCCCTTGAGCGTCATGTCATCGGGCGTCGGCCCGAGTCCACCGACGACAACCAAGAAGTCCGGCTTCCTTCTCAGGCAGTCCTTCAGTCCGGAAGCTATCTCCATTAGATTGTCATCGACCGTCTCGATTTCTGCGAGAAGCGTTCCCCTGCGGGCCAACCTGCTTCCCATCCACTGGGCGTTCGTGTTCAGGGTTCTCCCAATCAGAAGCTCCCTCCCGACGGCCAGCATCTCCACCCTGACCATGGCACTCTGCCCGTGGACGCAGCCTTAATACGACTATCAGGGCAAACAACTCCCGTGAAGGCGAGGAGGGAGTACCCTTCCCGGCCGCTCGTAGGAGCGGGTGCCCTGGTCCGCAAGGGATCGAAGGTTCTCCTGGTCAAGCGAAAGTACCCTCCCAACGAAGGCCGCTGGGCGATCCCCGGTGGCTTGGTCGAGCTCAACGAACGAGTCGAAGAAGCAGCTGTGCGTGAGGTCAAAGAGGAGACCGGCCTTGATGTTGACCTGGAGAAGTTGTTGGACGTGGCGACAGACATTCACCTCGACGAAAGAATGAGGCCTAGGTACCACTACGTCCTTGTCGACTACCTCGCCCGCCCCACGGGTGGAGAGTTGAGGTTGAACCCGGAGTCCTCGGACTACGGCTGGTTCACGGCAGAACAGGCTAGGCGCCTTGACATGAGCAAAGAAACGCGGAACGTTCTTGAGCTGCACTTCGGTGGCCAGAGAGTCCCACGCAGAGGCTCCACTGAGCGCCCATCGAGACGTCGCGTTCGCTAGATCGATTGGTTACTCTTCTTTGTTGCCGCTCAGCCACCATTCGAGATAGTCGGACTGCTGTCTGGACCTCTTGCGTCTTTCGTCCTCGACAGGGGTCTTCTGTTTGTACCTTGCGTCTGAGAGCTGGTCTCTGGTGAGGAACGCGCCGCAGTTCTTGCAACCGAAGCGCTTCGTGGGCATGTCGTACATCATCACTCCTACTCCGCATTCGGGGCAGATCTGGTCCAATTTGCAAAGACATCTCCTCCCCTACTATGCCTTAACCATTCCTGTCTGAACAGGAGATTCTTCTTCGGCGGCAATCCGTTAAATACGAATGAAAGCGGAGCCGCTTCGACAGGGATGGCGGAGAAGCTTGTCCTGGCCGGCCCGGCCTCCGAGGAGCTGGGAAGGACGGTGGCTGAGAAGCTTGGGCTATCGCTGCTCAAAGCTGAATTCAAGATCTTTCCCGACGGCGAGACGCGATTCTCGTCAGAGGAGAATGTTGCAGGTAAGAACGTGTTTCTGGTCCAGTCGACCTACCCGCCCGTCGACGTTCATCTCTTCCAACTATTGCTCGCTTCCCACCATCTGAGCCAAGAGGGAGCGAAGATAACCGCGGTCGTTCCCTACCTCGCTTACGCAAGGCAGGACAAGCAGTTCCTCCCCGGCGAGGAGGTAACTCTCGGCGTTGTCGCCCATCTGATGCGTTCTGTCGGGGTACGAAGGCTCGTGACGGTTGACATCCACTCTGCAGAGGGGCTCTCGCTCTTCTCGTTTCCGGTCTACAGCGTATCGGCGATTCCGAGCCTGGTGGAGTACACCAGGAAGGAGATTGACCTCAGCGATCCCGTGGTAATCTCTCCAGACTTCGGAAGCTCAGGAAGGACGGAAGCCTTCGCGCAGCTGTACGGCGCGAAGTTTCTCCAGCTCTCGAAGACGCGGGACAGGATCAGTGGTGGGGTGAAGCTAAAGGATGCGACGCTTGCAGTTGGGGGAAAGGAGGTCATAATCGTTGACGACATCATCAGCACCGGCGGAACGATACGCGCCGCTGCCGAAGCCGTCCAGGGGCAGGGTGCCAAAGCAGTCCTAGCGGTCTGCGTCCATGGACTCTTCGTCGGTGATGCTCTGCACCAGTTGCAGAAAGCTGGAGTCGAGCGGATAGTAGGGACCAACACGGCCCCTGGTCAGTTCAGTAAGGTCGACGTTTCGGACGCTTTAGTCGCGCATCTGAAGACTCTCGATGACTAGGTCTCTGGTCCTTCTTTCGGGGGAAAGGACTTCGGTTCCCGAGGCGGAGGCGAGAGCCCTCTTTCTCACATACGACCCAGAGTCTAGGTTCGAGTCACCTGAGAAACGGATCCTACTCGTCGACTCCCTCGCCGACCCCTTCGTCATCGGCTCCCGTGTAGCCTTCTCTCGACGGGTGGGCCTGCTGATCGAGGGGCCGCCCGATGTCCGGAGCCAGCTCTGTGGAAAACGCGTGCGCTTTCGCGACTTTGACTTGGGAGGGGGGAGGCCTTGTCCGGATCCAGAGTCTATCCTGCGCGGCGTTGACGTAAAGGTTGACCTTGTGAATCCTGACTTCGAGTTCACCTTGGTCCGGGGCAAGAAGGACTACTTGGCCCTGACTAGACCCCGAGAGATGAGCCAGGCCTGGTCCCTGCGGCGCCCCAGGGCCCGTGCCTTCTTTCACCCATCTGCCATCTTCCCCAAGCTAGCTCGCGCGCTGGTGAACCTCAGCAGGTTCAGGGAAGGCGAGGTCTTCCTCGATCCTTTCTCCGGGACAGGTAGCCTTGGCATAGAAGCCTTCGAGGCGGGTGCGAAGGTCGTCGCTTCTGATCAAGTGGCCAAGATGACACGGGGCTCTCTTTCCAACATGAGGTTCTTCGGACAGATGTGGCTGGGAGTAATCCGTGCCGATGCCTTCAGTCATCCAGTGAGACAAGTGGACGCGATTGCCACCGACCTTCCTTACGGACGGGCGTCCAGCACAAGGGGTAGCCAGCCTGAGGATATAGTGCGGAAGGCGATTGAGACCCTCCCTCTGCTTCTCAGAAAGGGCTCACGAATGGTCCTTATGCACCCACAGACGCTGAAGATTGAGGCGCCGGCTGACCTGGCGCTCGAAGAAGAACACCACCTTTACGTTCATAAGCTCCTGACCAGGACAATAACCGTCTTGAGAAGGAAGTAAGTTTGACCAAGCTCACAGTCACTTTTCTGGGAACCAGTTCGGCCGCCCCCACGAAGGGGCGAGGGCTCCCGGCTATTGCGATCCAGAAAGAGGGCAGCGTCATTCTGCTGGATTGCGGTGAAGGCGTCCAGCGCCAGGTCCTGAGCCAGGGGCTGGGTCTGAACAAGGAAACCTCGATTCTCGTCACCCATCTTCATGGCGACCACGTCACGGGTCTTCTCGGGCTCCTGCAGACGATGAGCATGGCCCAGAGAAAGAAGCGGTTGAACATAGTCGGACCGCCGAAGCTGCTGAAGTGGCTCGAAGTCACCGCCGACCTCCTGCAGATAGGACTGACTTTCCCAATCGACTTCTCGCCCGCGAGACCGGGCACCGTTCTTCGTACTGGAAACTTCAAGGTCAGGGCAACGAAGGCGCTGCATTCAGTGGAGGCCTATTCCTATGTCGTCGAGGAACGAAGGAGGCCCGGGGTCTTCTTTCCTGAGAAGGCAAAGGCTCTCGGCGTTCCGGAGGGTAAGCTGTGGTCGAGGCTTCAAAGGGGAAACAAGGTCCAGGTGGACGGACGTGCCATCTCACCATCAGAGGTGATGGGTCCGTCCCGGCCCGGGAGGAAGATTGGGTACTCCGGGGACACTCGCCCTTCTCCAAGGCTCTCGAGGTTCTTTTACGGGTGCGACCTTCTAATCTTCGATTCTACCTTCCACGGAAAGGACAGAGACAAGGCGGTCGAGAGGAAGCACAGCACCTGTCTTGAAGCCGCCCAGATCGCGAGGGAAGCCGGTGTTCGCCGCCTCGCCCTGACTCACTTCAGCGCCCGCTACGCCAATGTGGGGAGCTTGGTCAGACAGGCCCGTTCCGTCTTCCCCCAGACCATCGCGGCAAGAGACGGCCTGAAGGTTGAGGTGACCTATCCTGATTCGTAGGCCGTCAACCAATCGATGACTGCTTCTATCCGCTCTGAGTCTAGTGTTAGGTAGATCGGACCCAGTGGAGATTGGTCTGCGCTACTGCAAAGAGCAACCACGCCTACGGCCGCGGCCTGTCTGTTGAGCATAACTGTTGTTGAGCCACCGCTGAGCTCCGACATGAAGAGCCTCCTGGCCGCGGCCCTGATGTGCCTGTCTCTCAACTGGTCGCGCAGTGTGCTTAGAGAGCTCGCCTCCACCGAGATTAGCTTGATCATTCGCTTCGTGTCATCTACCACCGCGGTATTGTCAACGAGGATTCTCTTCATCGCGTCCAAGACTTTTTGCGAGTCTTCGGACGGGGCCAGCGTCGCCTCCAGCGTGACCTTCACCCTGAAGTCAGCGCGCGTTTTGCTCCACCCAGAGGTCGACGGCCTCTGCGATCTCACCGGCGAGTTTCTCCGGAGTCGTGTGCTCGTTCGAGACAATCTCGTCTGCGAGAGCGATGGCGTCGCCGATCCCTACCCCCAGCTCCCTCTCCTCTCTCTTCAGGAACACTTCGTAGGAAAGCGGGTCATCTTTCCTCCCCCTTTCCTTCAGCAGGGCGTACCTCCGACGTCGAGAGGCGTGGACGGCAATCAAGATCACATCGGCGAACTTCCTGAACGTTTCGACCTCGGAGATCGAGCGGATTCCGTCCACGACTATCCTGTCGGACCCTGCCTTTCGTATTTCATCCAGGCAGAGCTCAGCTACCGCGGCTTCGCCTAGCTCTAATCTCAACTGCTTCATCACCTCGCCCGTGTTTTTCGCATCGGGCTCGAGTCCTCTCCTCCTTGTCTCCTCTCTGATCACGTCACCCATTATGACTCGTTTCCATCCCTTTTCCACCAGGGCCTGTGCGGCCGTTGACTTGCCAGCCCCCGGCATTCCGGTAATCGTGACAATGAGCAAGGATGTGTCTGCGGCTGCCGGAGCCATAGCGGATTTAAATCAAGTCCCCATTGACGAGCATCGATGCGTGCCTTCGTAGCCCTGGAAATCTCGAGCCCCGAAGTGCTCGAGGCCATTCTGGCGTTCCAACGGGAGCTTTCGGCGACAGGGGCCGATCTGAAGATCGTGGAGAGAGAGAACATCCACTTTACCATCAAGTTCCTCGGTGAGATTACCCAAGGTCAGGCTCAGGAGGTCGACGAGCGCCTGAGCAGGCTCCGGCTGAACAGGACGGACGTTGAGCTGAGGGGAGTCGGGGCTTTCCCGAGCATCGGCCGGCCCAACGTCGTCTGGGTGGGGGTCCCTCCCACGCATGAGGAGCGGGTCAGACCCATAGCGCAGGGGGCCATAGCTGCTCTCGCGGGAATCGGAGAAGAAGACAGGCGGCCCTTCACAGCTCATGCCACTCTTGCAAGGGTCAGATCAGCGAGAGGAGCCAGCGGGCTCATCCCACTCCTGCACTCCAGCTCTGACCGTCCATTCGGCGAGGTCAGACTCACAGAGCTGAAACTGAAATCCAGCCTCCTCGGGCCAAGGGGACCCACTTACACAGACGTAGGGGTGTATCCTCTGGCTTGAAAGACGCGGAGAGAGTCTTGGAGAATGCTATGAGATGGGTGACCCCTACCTCCAGGCAGGAACGAAGCTTCGGCGCCTTGGCAAAATGGCTTCTGCTTCGAACTAGAAAGGCAGCCGCGAGGTACCCTGAGACCTGCGGTGTCCAACTCGGGGGCTCTTTCGCGAAGGGGACCTGGGTCCCCGGCCACGTCGACCTCGACATCTTCGTAAGATTCGATCCCAAGACACCCGAGGATGAGTTCGAAAGGCTGGGTCTGGCAGTTGGGTCCACCGCGGCCAGGGGATTCCCCCGAGGCAAGAAGTTCGCCCAGCACCCCTATACGGAAGCGTTCGTTGAGGGGACCAGGGTCAACATCGTCCCTTGCTACGCCGTGAAGAAGGGCGAGTGGAAAAGCGCGGCGGATAGGTCCCTGTTCCATGTGCAGGTTGTCAAGCGCCTGTCGGCTGAGAGCAAGACTCAGATCAGGCTTCTCAAGAGATTCATGAATGCTGTCGGCGTCTATGGGGCCGAAATTGAAACCGAGGGATTCAGCGGATATGCGGCAGAGGTCTTGGTTATGAAGTTTAGCAGTCTTGAGGGGGTCCTCAGGTACTTCGCTGGGTTTGGGCCATTCGGCGAACAACGGCTCTTCAGCCTTAGCGACCCGGTGGACGGGGCCAGAGACCTGGCGACCGCCATCTCGGGCGAGAAGCTCGGCAGGATGATTCTGGCGTCAAGAGGGTTTCTAAGCAAGCCCAGATTGGCCTACTTCCGCATGATCCGAGGCAGAGAACACCAGACGCTGCGCGGAATGGTGGTAGCGGTTGTCTTCTCCCACCGGCTCCTGAGCGAGGACACGCTCTGGGGGGAGCTCAGAAAAACGACGAAGCACTTGGTTAGGCATCTCGATTTGAACGGGTTCAAGATAGCTAGGTCGCTGGCGGCGTCTGACAACAAGCAATGCAGTGCTATACTCCTCATTCCAGAATACGATAGTCTTCCCCTGTTCGAGCAACGGATTGGTCCAACGGTAGACAGGAGGAAGGATGTGGAAGCCTTTGTCTCATCGAGCCGGAGAGATGCGAAGCTCGTCTGGCTGGACGAGGAGGCAAGGGCAAGACTCCTGCGGCCACGGAGATACGTCAGCCTCGCGGACCTTCTTAACGACACCGTCCGTGGGAAAGCTGGCCCTATAGGCGCCTCCAGCGAGCTGGAAAGAGGAATGAGGAGGAGGGGGTCGGTTCTCAAAGGCGCCCCATTGATGCGAGCGGCATCGACTTCGAAATGGTTAGATGATGGAATCAGAGAGATTGTCAGCGACGCACTCGGAATCCGCGCATCTTGACCAGCTGACGAAGACGCCTTACATCCAGGTCTTGACCTATCCCAGGGTCTCCCTGACGGCCGCCCGGTCGAGAATAAGGCAGCTGGAGCTGCTGGGAGTAGAGGAGCTCATCTTCGAAGGAAAGGCGAAGTTGGGCCGACTCGGAATCCTGGGCCTCGGGACAGTCGGAGTAGTGGTCGGAGCCCGAGTAAGAAACGATGTTCGAGCACTGAAGATCAGGAGGACCGACGCCAACCGACCTGATATGGGGCAGGAGGCCAGGATCACGTCTATGGTCAATAGGTTTGGCGTTGGACCGACGGTCTATGGTCATACGAAGGACCTGATGCTGATGAAGCTGCTCAAGTCCGTGGAACTCGAGGAATGGCTGAAGGACCTGAGCGGACAGGGAGCCAGAAGGGCTGCACGAACAATGGTTCACTCGATCCTAAACCAGTGCAGGCAGCTTGACATCATGGGCATTGACCATGGCCAGCTGAGCAACCTTAGGAAGCACGCTGTCATCTCCGAGGGCACCCCTTGGATAATCGATTACGAGTCTGCCAGTGCGAGTCGGAAGCCGAAGAACGTGACGACTGCCGCTCAATACCTGTTGATCGGAGGAAAGCTATCGCCTCGCCTAAGGCGTCTAATCGGGGTTAGGGACACATCCCCGCTCTTGGAGCTTCTCTCTGGCTACAAGAGAGACACATCGGACTTCACCTATTCGAAAATAATCGAGACTCTAAGGCTGCCTCCTATCTAGGCGGCACGTATCCTAGAAGGTTTGATTTGGCTGGGATTAGCCTTCAAACAAACTCAGGTGAATTTGAAGTAGAATTGAATGTCCCCGATGAAGTCGGTGTTCGGCACTTTCAGTGTGACAGTGACGTTCGTGCCAATGAAGTACCGCGATGAACCGGTGCGAAAACTGGAGACTGAGAAACCAGAATCAGTGGTCGTAACACTCTCGAGTGTAAGTAGAGGGGTGTGAGGAGGGGGATTTCCATACACAAACTCTACCGTCCAATGCTGTCCCAAAGCCTCTAACACACAGACGCTTTGAATGGGGCTTACGGTGGAGTCCGTTTGAGTAAGACAGGCAGGACTGTACACGCCCACGGGATACCTCGAATTCGACGAATTGGATTGGAGTCCTGTTATGACAATCAATGGAGTCTCCGTCTCGAGGCCGATCGTCAGAACAACTTTGTTTCCCACTCTTGGCCCCCAGCTGGAGGGGACAGCTGTTGGCACGCTAGAATTGAGCAGAGCGATTACAGTATCGTTGTTGGATACGCTCACTACCTTACCAAGTGTTTCGAACAGGACACGTTGTTGAGCGGTGTAGTTCATTTGAACCTCCAGGTTCTCACCGGAGTGTACTAGCGAAACTTGACTTGGGGTCAAACCGACCTCCATGGTGCCAATCGCCACTGAATTTGATTGATTTGCCAATGCAATGTTAGGTATTGAGAAGTTCCCGCCATCGTAACCTGCAGAATCAACCGTGCCTGTCTTCTGGAAAAGTTGACCGGGTAGTGTTTCAATGCTGGTGGAAGATCCAGCCCCAATGTTTCCCGTAAGGAACGCTATGCCAAATGCAACCACAACTAGGATGACAATGACTAGACTGATCAAGACGACTCTGCCTATTCCCGCTCTATTGTCTTCAGTCACTTTGAGCCACTCAAACCTGCCTGCTTCACTCTGGCCGGATTATCTAAGAGTTTGGGACACATCTGGGGTTTCATTGGACCATTCGTGACTCGGGTAGAGCGCGGGCCTGGCACAAATAGTGAGAATCTAGTTAGTTCAGACGAACAGAAGCAATTCTGAGCTTATCGTGACTGGGGCCGGCGGGATTTGAACCCACGACCACTTGCACCCCAAGCAAGTATCCTACCAAGCTAGACGACGGCCCCGCTGGGCGAGGCTCAGACTCTCACACATTTAAGCGCCGACGATACCCCAAACTGTAGCCAGCCCCCTCCTCGTGACTGCTGATGACGGGATACTGTGGCGTTATATCATGGCGAACAGGAAGCGATGACGCCAAAGCCAACGCCAAGGACTAGCGCGGGATGCAGGGCCAACGCCCGCTAGACCAGACCTACCAGACCTGCAACAAGGTAGGCGATGAAGAGCAGAATTCCGGTCATGAGTGTCGTCATCACCATCGACGCCATCCCGGGTATGAGTTCAGCAACCTTGTCACAGTTCTTGCTTACGATCCTCGAGGTCGAAATTGCCTTTGGAGCTGAAGCCAATACAATCAGAGCAAAAGGGCTGACCACGCCGGCGAGAACTCCCGCGACCGGAATGGCGTAGGCGCTGAACAGCGTCAGCTTCAACCTGCTTGCCGCCTTTGCCTTACCCCACCGCACAACGAGATGGTTCCTTCCGGCAGCCCTGTCTGCATCTGTGTCTGGAAACTCGTTGACATACAGTATCCCCGCCGTCATTATGCCGAGCGGAAGGCCGATGATGATGGGGACCACGCTCAGCTGATGGACCTGGATGTAGTAGGTTCCCAGAAGCAGAAGTGGACCGAAGGCCAACCCCGTGACCAACTCGCCGATGCCATGCTTGGATGTCAGGGGTGAGTACGAGACAACCGAGAATGCGGCGAACACCACTAGGGCTACGAGCACCGGGTTGAACGAGAAATCGTATACGAAGTACGACCCTATGCCCAGAGCTGCCGCCAGGAGAATTGAACCCAGGAACAGAACTTCCCTCGGAGACATCAGCCCCTTCGGAAGGATTGTGCTTCCACCGCTGAAAGGCGTGGGCGTCGTTGCTAGGTCGATCCCGCTTCTGAAATCGAAGAAGTCGTTCAAGACGTTGACGCTGGCGTGCAGGCAGACAGCCCCAACGAGCGTGAGCAGAGCCGTGTACGGGTCAAAGTGCCCTTGGGACCAGGCAATGGCAAGCCCCGCTGGCACGAAGACGACCGGAAGCGACAGAAACGGGACTCGGAGCTCTTTTATCCAGACGCTACGAAACAGGACAGGCCACCCAACCCTGGATGTTTCTCTAGGGCCGGGTCAGACCAGCGATTCTGACGATCTCGTCTCGCCCTTAGACTCTTCTCGCATCACCGTTCACAATTGGTGGCAGCCAGTTAAGCCTTGCTTTCCTGCTGCGCCGCACTAGGCCGCGGAGGAGCGTTCCAACGGGCTCCCTTGGTCATGCAGACTCCACCATGAGCGAACGCCGATAGTCTTGGCGCCCCCACGTTGCAGTTCAGGCGCAACTCAATCGGTTAAATGTGAGATGATGTGACGATTGCGCGTGGCGAAGCGAACGGTCCACCACGTGGACTTGCCTACACTGATAGCGGTCAATAGGGAGGTCGTCTTGCTCACACATGAGCCCCACGAATGCTCGCAGGCTGACAGTGAGCAGCTCGAGTCCCTTCTCAAGGAGGTCGCATCCCGGGCAGACAACCAAGTCTTCGAACAGGCAATCCCTGAAAAGGCATCGCTCTTGGTGTTCAAGCTAGCCAGCGGTCAGCACTTCAGGGCGGGCAACAAGAGGACTGCGCTGGTCGCCGGGCTGGTCTTCCTCCGCAAGAACGGGTACAAGCTGAAAATCGACGACCCTAAGCTGGTTTCCATCGTCGACAAGGCAGGGATGGCGAGGGCAAGCCTCGATGACGTTTACGATGTCATGGGGAGTCTGGCCGTAAAGTCTGCGGTGGAACGGAAGTCTTGGGAGAGCGCCGTGAAACAAGTCGTCGCGTCAAACAGTAAGTTCCTCATAGACATCGGATCCGATCAAGACGATTCTCAAAAATAGGAAACGTCTCACCTTCTTAAACAGGGTCCGAAATGGGGCGAAACTGGTTGAGAGATGCCCGCTCAAGAGACGGAGGGCCTCCGCTCACCCAACAGACTGGACGATTTTGGCTCTGAAGGTGGGTTCTCCTCGAGTGTGTTAACTACCCATCAGTCTCATTTTACATCACTTGCACGAGTACGCCTACGCGGACAGGATACTCCAATCGGTCCTCGAGGAAGTGGTGGCCGCAGGCAGATCACCTTCGCGCGCGCTCGGATGGGGCGTGAAGGGAGCGGCGCGGTTGTCTCCTCAGAAGATCTCGCCGGACGGCTCAGGGAATGTATCCTCGGTGGAGCCGGGATTACCCACGTCTTCGGAATAGGGAATCATTTGAAGCAGGACGATGCAGTCGGCCTCGAGGTCGTCTCCTCGTTGCGGCGACGGCTCACGCCAGGGTCGAGGAAAGCGCTCAAGATACACGGGCTCTCAGCCAGCCCGGAGAGATTGATCTCCGACCTCTCATCGAAGGGGGAACGGATTGTGATCATCGACGCCGTCGAGGCGCAGAAAGAGCCGGGAACCATCGTCTGCGCCCGTCTCAGCGAAACGAAATTCGGATTCTTCGCAACCCACAACGTTCCGCTCAGACTGGTCCCAGGCGTTGCCGAGAATGCGGCGGACACCTTCGTGGTTGGGATTCAGCCGGAGTCGGTGGACTTCGGGGAGGGGCTTTCGGAAGTGGTCAAGAGGGCGAGTGATGGGCTGGTCGAGATGATTGTCAGCCTAGTGGAGGCCGAAGAATGACCGCTGCAACCGACGCCGTCCTTGGACCCCTCATCATAATCGTCGCCGACATCATCGTTTTTACGTTGGTAAGCCGGCTGGGCAAGCGCAGCACCGGCACCGGAACGAAGTACCAACCGTTCGCGGGAGGCGAAGAATCAATTCCGCCCAGGGGCCTGTATAGGTCAAACCTGTTCGTCTTTGCGGCGCTCTTTCTGGTGGTTGAAGCACTTGCGCTAATCCTGGCAGGCTCCTTTGAGGCGCCCTCGGCCACGTATCCGCTGCTCTTCCTTGTCGGCGGAGGCAGCGTTCTCACGATCACGGTCTGGTGGTTCATTTCCGCAGGAGGCGGCGAGTTTTAGGTCCGGCCTGACTCAGTGGGCAAGGAAGAGGTCCATCTGGGTCTTCCACGTCAATGCATCTTCCTGCAACGGCTGCGACATTGAGATACTGGCTGCGCTCACACCCCGTTATGATGCCGAGAGGCTGGGCGTTGAGCTGGTCCCGAGCCCGCGGCATGCGGACGTCTTGCTCGTGACAGGGACGATCAACCCCCTGATGAGGGAGCGCCTCAAGACAGTTTACGAGCAGGTTCCCGAGCCAAGACACGTGGTCGCGATTGGGGCATGCGGTCTCGGCGGTGGAGTCTACAAGGAGTGCTACAATGCGGGACGCGGCGTCGACACGGTAATCCCTGTGGACTTGTACATTCCCGGGTGTCCCCCAAGGCCGGAAGCGATAATCTACGGTATCCTGAAGCTCGTCACGGGAGGCCCACCTGACCCCATCGAAGGAGAGAACAAGATTGTCCAGTGAAGAGCTGACCAAACTGGCTGCAACGTTTGGTGGGTCTGTTGCCACACACTTGAAGACCGTAGAGTTGAACGTTCCCCCTGACAAGGTCTTGGAGGCTTGCAAGTCTATTTCATCCATGCCGGGACTCTATCACCTGAGCACGATCACGGGTCTCGATCTGGGAGAGGAGATAGGCATCCTCTATCAATTCTGGCAAGGCAAAGGGTTCGTCGTTGTGAGAACTGCGGTGCCCAAGACTGCCCCAAAGATCCAGTCGATTTCTGGTACCTTGCCCTCGGCTGTCCTGTACGAAGCCGAAATCCAAGACCTTCTGGGCGTGTCTTTCGAGGGGAACCCGTACTTGGGGAAGAGACTCCTCCTACCAGATGATTACCCGGCCGAAGCGCCACCGCCTCTTAGGAAGGAAGCGGATCCAGAGAAGATAAGGAAGATGATGGGGCTTGAGTGAAGACATCAAACCCGCAGAGCGTCGGGAATCGGGTGCGGGGCTTATGCAATACTCGGTGGAGAGTGCCATGCCCTTCGGGCCAGTTCATCCGTCGCTGAAGGAGCCCGAGTACTTCAAACTCATCCTCGAAGGGGAGCGAATCGTCCAGGTCATACCGCGAATCGGATACGTTCACAGGGGAATAGAGCGAGCGGCTCAGGAAAGGACCTGGGTCAAGAACACGTATCTCTTTGAACGGATCTGCGGGATCTGCAGCTTCGCGCACAGCTTGGGATACACCCACGCTGTCGAAGCTCTTACCGGGTTCGAGGTCCCAAAGCGGGGGAGGTACATCAGGCTGATAGTGGCCGAGCTCGAAAGGCTGCATTCACACCTCCTCTGGCTCGGTCTCGTGGGGCACTGGGCCGGCTTCGACACCCTCTTCATGTGGGTGTGGAAGGACAGGGAACACATCCTGGACCTGGAGGAGGCTATCACGGGCAACAGGGTCAACAAGTCTTACTCCATCATCGGCGGGGTCAGAATGGAGCTCCCCGATGGAATCGCGGCCAAGATTCAGTCAGAACTCAAGTACATCGAGAAGAGGGCCGACTACTACGCAAAGCTCGTCGCGACTGAAGAGACCTTCTCGGTCCGGACCAAGGGCGTCGGGCGAATCACCCAGGAGACGGCTAGGCGACTGTGCCCTGTCGGTCCCCTCCTTCGTTGCACCGGCATTGCCAGAGACGTGAGAGTCGAGGACCCCTACGCTGCCTACGACGAAATCGTCCCACGCGTCCAGACGAGCAACGACGGAGACATAGCTTCGCTGCTCACGCTGCGGCTGAATGAAATCCACGACTCCTGCCGGATGGTCAGCGAAGCGGTCGAGAAGCTCCCCGCTGGCCCCTACAAGGTCAACATCCCGAGGGCGGTGCCCCAGGGCGAGTCCACCTTCCATGTGGAGGCTCCGAGGGGAGAGCTGTTCTACTTCGTGAAGTCGAAGGGTGGCAGCTCTCCGGAGCGAGTTAAGGTCAGGAGTTCGACCGTGGCCAATATCCTCACTGCCACTGAGATGCTGAAGGGTCACACCTTGGCAGACGTCCCCATAGTGCTTACCGGCATGGATCCGTGTTTCGGGTGCATGGACAGAATCTCGGTCTTGGAGGTCGACAAGTCCAGAGAGTGGTCAATTGGAGGGGAAGAGCTGCGCAGGTACGGGATTGAATACTACAAGAGGAAGCTGAGTTGACCCCGTTACAGGTCGTAGAACTCCTCCTCTTTCCCGGGCTGACCTTCTTCGTCTGGATCGCTTTTGCCTTCGAGTGGCTGGACAGGAAGACGTACGCCCGCATGCAAGGGCGGAGAGGCCCAGTGGTGACCGGGCCTTACGGTATCCTTCAACCAGTCGCAGACTTCTTCAAGCTCGCCTCCAAGGAGGAGATTATCCCCACCCAAAGCGACAGTTTTGTCCTCAGATGGGGTCCCGCCCTCTACTTCGCTGCGCCGGCCATCGGCATCGCGTTTATCCCGATTCTCGGTACCCAGGCCATCGTCAACCATCAGCTCGACCTTCTCTTCATGCTCTTCATCCTCGCATTCTCGACTCTAATGGCAGCGATGCTCGGCTATGCCTCGGCCGGCAGGTACTCAACCATAGCCATAGGAAGGCTGGTCGTGCAGTACACCAGCTACGAGGTCCCGCTGATCATCTCGATGATAACACCAGCTGTCCTCGCGAAGAGTCTCTCGATTGGCTCGACGGGAGGAGTGCAAGGGATCGTGGCAGCACAGGGTTCGATGTGGTACATCGTGATCGCACCTGTCGCTTTCGTTATCTTCATCATCGCGTCGCTTGCAGAACTCGAGAAGCCTCCCTTCGACATCCCCAGCGCCAAGACGGAGATTGTCGGCGGATGGATGACCGAATTCTCCGGCAATACGCTCGCCTATGTCAAGCTCACGAAGAGCCTCAGCTACGTCTTCCTGTCCGCCCTCGCAGTTAGCCTCTTCCTAGGGGGGCCAGGAGGTCCCGTCCTCAGCACTAACGCGAGCCTGCAGGCATTCTTCTACGGCTGCTATTTCCTCGTGAAGCTTTTCGCGGTTGGCTTCCTCATCTTCGTGATAAAGACCGCCTTGGCTCGGGTCAGAATTGATCAGGCGACCAAGCTCTTCTGGACCATCATCACCCCTCTCAGTCTTGCGCAGCTAGCAGTGGCGATATTCATGGTGTTCAGGTGAAAGAAGTGTCGAGAAGAAACGTCGGTCAAGCCTTGGGGGAGATGTTCCGGACCGCACTGGAGAAGCCCGTCACGGAGAAGTATCCGTTCGGAGACAAGGTGGTCACGGAAAGGTTCAGGGGAAAGCTCGACATCGATCCTGTGAAGTGCACCGGTTGCAGCATCTGCGAGATCGTTTGCCCAGCCCAAGTGATCACGATGGTGCCCGTGGGCAAGAAGACGATTGGAACAAGGGAGGTCGACATCAAGCGACCCTCCTTCGAACTCTACACGTGCATCATGTGCGGTCAGTGCGTCGACGACTGCAAGTTCGGGGCCCTCACCCTAACGCGCAACTTCGAGCTCGCGGTCTTCAAGAAGGAATCCACCATAATGAGAAAGGCATTGAAAATTGACAAGTGAAATACTCTCGATTGCGATTTCGGTCGCAATTGTTTCCACGGCCTTGGTGGCACTCTTTTCCAAGAAGGTCTCCATCTCTCTCATATTCCTGTTCTATGCGTCCACTTTGCTCGGGATCGCCTTCACCATCTATGGCAACGCGCTGGTCGGCCTCATGCAAATCGTCACCTTCTCGGGCGCGGTGTCGGTCCTATTCTTGACCGTGATACTGCTGACAGGGGAGTCGAAGCTCGACATCGGGGCGACCCGCCTGACAATCGCGGCGGTGGCCGGTGCATTGGTCCTGGTGATCCTGGCCCTGACTCAAATCGCGCCAGGGCTCGTCGGGTTGCCGCCTTCATCATACTCTGATGTGTCATTGCCAACTTTCTCATTCCTCTGGCAGTTCAGACCGTGGGATCTCCTGATCCTAGTCACCGTCTTTGCATCTGCAATGGTGACCGTTGCCAACCTCTTCTCGAGGGAGAGCTAGATGGTGACAGACCAGATAGTCTTCCTTTCCACGGGGATACTCCTCGTCTTCTTGGGTATCGCTTCTATTTCCTACTCGAAGAATCTCGTCAAGACCGTGATGTCATTCCAAGTGGTCCTGTTGGGCGCCAACTTGGCCCTTTTTTCGTCCGGCCTAAACGGGTCGCTCCTTCCCACAGCTGGCACCCGCCTCACGACCGATTCCTTCGTCTTCCTCTCGATTCTTGTTGGAGCCGCAGTCGAGGCAGTTGGTCTGGCCATTGTAGTCAACGTGTATCGGAAGTATGGGACGCTCAACCCGTCGGAGATTAGGAAGCTGAGGCACTGATGCTAGAAGCTTGGCTTGTGTGGCTGGTCCCGCTAATCGGGGCCCCTCTCGTCCCGCTCGTGAACTTCTTCGACTCGAGGGCATGCAAGTGGTTTGCAATATGTGTAAGCGGATTGGCGGCCTCTATCGGGCTCTACCAGGCCCTCGTATTCTCTCAACCAGGGTATACCGAGACGCTGGGGAACTGGTCAATCTTCCAGGGGGACGTGAAGGTACTGGGCCAGGTGAAGGTCCTGGCCGAGGTGAAGGTAGACGGCCTCTCCGTGTTGCTCTCCGCCTTCGTCTCGATTCTGTCCTTCGTCATCGTGGTCTACGCAGCTGGCAACATGAAGCACGAGAAGGGGCAGGCTCGGTTCTACTCGCTGGTCCTCGTATTCATCGGAGCGATGCTGGGTCTCGTGATGGCCGGTAACCTCATCCAACTCTATCTGTTCTGGGAGATAGTAGGTATCTGCTCAGCCCTCCTAATCGCCTTCTGGACCGACAAGGAATCCGCAAGAAAGGCTGGCCTCAAGGCATTCGTGGTCACGAGGTTCGGGGACATCGCCCTGTTGCTCGCAGTGATAATGCTGTTCACGACGCTCGGCACAACAAACATCGACACGATCAACTCGTCGGTAGGCGCGGCCGGTGTGAACTGGGTGTTAATTGGTGCCCTGATTCTCATCGGAGCCATGGGGAAGTCCGCTCAGGTGCCCTTCCACGTCTGGCTGCCAGACGCAATGGAAGGGCCGACACCGGTCAGCGCGCTCATTCATGCAGCCACCATGGTGAACGCAGGAGTCTACCTCGTCGTACGGATGTATCCCATCTACAGTTCCTACCAGGTACTTTCAAACTCGGTCCTGGTCGTCGGCCTCACAAGCATGGTGGTAGGGGCAGCCTGCGCATGCGCGGCAGACGATCTCAAGAGAGTCCTCGCTTACTCTACGATCAGCCAGCTGGGCCTGATGTTCACGGCCATCGGGTTGGGAACCTCTTCGGGCGCGATCTATCAGCTGATCAGCCAGGGCCTCTTCAAGGCGCTAGCCTTCATGGCAGCCGGGTCCGTCATTGAAGCGATCGGGACCAGGAACATAGGCGAGATGGGAGGTCTCGCACGCCGGATGAAGTATACCTACGTTGCCTTCCTCTTCGCAGCACTTGCGATGGTCGGTTTTCCCCCGCTGATAGGATTCTGGACCAAGGACGCGATCCTGTCAGCTGCCGTCACATACGGCGCGGCGGCCTTCCTTGTGGTCATCCTCGGCTCCGTCCTCACGGCATTCTACTCCTTTAGAGCGCTTGTCAAGGTCTTCCACGGCCCTAGTCGTGAGAGAGAGGTCCGCGAGTCCGGGTGGCTGATGGTAGTGCCGATGATGGCCTTGGTGGTGTTGGTCGTGGTCGGATGGATTGGCCTGGGTGGCCAGAGCCTCTTTGTGCCAGCGCTCAGTGAAGCTCCTTCAATTTTCACCGCGACCTCCACCGTAGCCGTGGTGTTGCTCGGGTTCGCCATATGCTACTACGCGTTCCAGGCTCGGACCGAGGTGACCATGCGGCTGATGCAATCCAGCTCCTTCCTCAGAAGAACCAAGGAATTCCTCCTCGAAGGCATCGGGTTCGACCGGCTGTACTCGTACGTAATCAGATCGACGGTTGGGCCCGCGACTCGCCTTGCCACTGGGCTGCAGAGCGGGGACCTCAGAAAGAACGTCGCCCTGCTGTTCTCGCTCCTTGTACTCTTGCTCGTGCTTACGGTGACGGGAGTGATCTGAAAGATGGCTTGGCTATCGACGATCCTCGAGATCCAGTTCACTGGGGCGATGGTGGTACTAATCGCAGATCTGGCCAAGTCAAGGCTCGGGAAGTACAGACCGCTGGCCATCGGGGGGATCGCCGCGGCCTTCCTCCTTCTCTCCCTCGTCGAGCTCATCGCGAGCTGGGGTCCCATCTCCATTCAGCCTCTGGCCAGCATCCTCGCCAGCGTCTACTCCGTTGACAAGCTAGGGAACCTGGTAATTCTGACAGTGCTTATTGCAGGCTTCGCCGTGGCGGTCTACACGGCTCTCACGCTGTCTCACACGGACAACATTGGGCCGTTCTACGCCCTCCTGATGCTTCTCGTAAGTTCATCCGTAGGCATTATTTCGGCCGGCGACTTCCTGACGCTCTTTCTTTTTTGGGAAGGCCTCAGCATCGCTGCCTACGGGCTGGTGTCATTCGAGCGGCGCGACATCTCGCTTGAGGCTGTAACGAAGTACTTCTTCCTGGCGGGGGCAGGGAGCCTCGTCTACCTGGTCGGGGTCGCGCTGGTCTACTCGAGCATAGGGAGCATACGCTTGGCTGATCTGCCCTTGCTTTTTGCCTCCACAGGCGCCTCAGGACACCTAGTCGGGGTTGCTGCTGTCTTGATGATACTTGTCGGCCTCGGTGTGGAGGTAGCAATCTTCCCGGTACACACCTGGCTGCCTGATGCGTACGGAGCCGCACCAGCCCTGACGGGCGCCCTTCACGGCAGGGTCGTCAACGAGACTCTGATCTTCGCCATGCTAAAGGTGATTCAGCCTTTCGTTCCCGCAACGGGATCCTCCGTACTGCAGGGGATTCAGGTGACTCTGGTTGCGATCGCCGTCTTGACGATGCTAGTCGGGAACTTCGGAGCTCTGGGGCAGGGCAACCTGCGGCGCATGCTCGCGTTCAGCTCGATTGCTCAGATGGGCTACATGCTCGCAGCGCTCTCAACCTTCTCCGTGTTGGGTCTCGTCGCGGTCACGTTCCAAATCTGGAACCACGGGCTCGTGAAAGCCAACTTCTTCATGCTTACGGGTGTGGGAGGGAGAAAGGAGTTTGAAAGCGCCGACCTCGAGAAGTTGAAAGGCGCGGGAAGGCAGAACAGACCCCTGGGCGTCCTCTTCACGGCATCATCGTTGGCGATGGTCGGGTCACCTCCCTTTGGCATGTTCTGGAGCGAGATTCTTGTCGTCCAATCGCTACTTCTGGCCTCGACTCCACTCTTCTCCTGGTTGGCTGTCATCGTGATTGCCAACATCGTCCTCTCTATCGGCTACTACTATAGAGTGATCAACACCGTTGTCTTCTCAGAGGCTGCGGGGCCGGTCACAAACAGACCCTCACGCGACATGCTGCCGCCCGCACTCTTGTTGACGATCAGCGTCATCACTGGTCTCATTCCCGCCTTCTTCATAGGCCTACTCCTGTGAGCTTTCGCTAAGTTAATAGACCCTGAAGACGTCGCATCGCTGTTCGTACTTGGTCAAGGAACGGCTCATCTCAGAAGTGAAAAGCGCCGAGGACGCAAAGAAGGTCGAAGAGACGGTCAAGACGGGCTATCTGGAAGCGACCATCGACACTCTCATCAACTGGATAGGGGTCGAAGATGATTTGGCCGACAGTTACGAGAGTCTAGCCAGCAAAGCGCAGACGCCTGCCGCGAAGGCGGCATACAAGCGGCTCAGCGACGAATCGAGGAAGAACATCGAACAGCTGACGGACCTCCAGAGATCGCTAGAGGGTCTGGACAAGGCTCGTGTACAGCGACTCAAGCTGCTGGCGAGCATAAAGTCCTGAGAGCTTCCCTAATGCCCGTTCGAATCGGACCCAGCCAGGAGTAGGTTTGCTGCATCGATGTCCACCATAGTGTACTTCCTTATGTTGAAGAGTTGCCTCGGGCTGAGCACTTCACATGCGTAGTCCCAGTGCAGTGATACTGGGTCACCCTTCTTGACCGAACCGAAAGGCTTTACCTCAGGGTTGTATTTCACTTTCTTGAGCCTGGACTTCGAGAGGACAAGTCGGCCCCCGTCCAGAACCACGGGACGATACTCAACCTGAAGGCTCTTGGCTCCGACGCCCTTCACCTCGCCCCACGAGACCCTGCAGTTGTCAATCATCTGCGCGACCTTCTTGGCATTAGCATTGCTCAGACTGGGTCCATCAGCGACACTGGAGCTGGCATAGGTGTTCATCACGTAGAACGTATGGTGTGGGCGCGCGGCTGTGCCCACCGTCTTGAAGACGCGTTTCACCTCCTTCGGGTCTCTGCCGATCAGTTCCCTGTGGGAGAAGCTATGGAAGTCGGGGACGGGAACCTTGTCCAGTAGGCCGTTTCCAATCCAGTACGCTTCTGGTACTGCATAGTCGAAGGCCTCCCTGCCCGTAGTCCTGGCGATCAGTCTGAGGAAGGGATAGGCCGCCTCGAACTCCTTAAGCGTTGACGTAAGATCTTCGCCACCCTTCGATTCCTCCAAGTGTTGCAGAATGACTCCCCTGTCATCGGGCCCGCAGTATCCTAGGCTGTTAGGCATGAAGGCATGCTTCGCGTGAAGCAGGATTCCTTTTTCGTTCAACGCGTTCTCTCCCTTCTGGGTAAAGTGACGATTGCAGCCTCACGAATCTCTTTCCACGCAGCTTTCCGTTTCTTTGCGTCCGCGGGAGTGATTATGGAGAGTGCCAGGTTTCCGAAGATCTCCAGGTACGCTCCCCTGTTCGCTCCGTTTACCATCGAGACGTCCACCTTGCCTAGGGCTCTACCATCGAAGAACTCGACCTCGGCCATCCCTTCAGAGGCAGAGATGACTCTCCCGACCCTAGTGATGCACATGGTTTCTCACGAGGCCCCTCTGGCTCTTAAAGGAAACTGATAGTACTGGCTCCGGGTTAAGGTTTCTGCGCCCTCTTGGAATCCCTCAAGAAGAGCGCCACGAGTACGACTAGGATCATCGGCACTAGCACGTTTAGCGTAATGGCTTTCCAGGCTCCCTGCGAGAAGAATATCGCTGTAATGGTGGGCGAGAGAACAGTTGCAACGGACTGAAACGTCGTCGTAAGACCCAGCGCCGTGCCCGTCCTACCGTCACACGAGTCTGATGCCAGAGCCTGCATTATGGGAAACAGGGCGGAGCTTACGAAGCCAACCGCCAGTGCGAGGGCGAACCCCACGTACACGCTGTTCGCATAGAAGAACAGCGCGAAAAGAGCGGCCGAGACCGCCGAGATCGCGATCAACATCCTGTTCCTCCGCCATGAGTCTGACGCCCTCCCCAGCATCACTTTCCCGAAAGCCCCGGAGACCAGGACCGCGGCGTAGCCGTAGGCGGCTATGGCATCGTTCACTCCCTTAACCGAGTTCCAGTACGTGGTAAGGTAGCTCTGCCAGACGGCTATGGGGTAAGTCGCTATGAAGGCGAACAGCATGATTATCAGGACCTCCTTCTTCTTGACCAAAGCAAGCGCGTCCCGACCTAGAGCAAGAGTTCCCACCTTGGTGTCCGCCTCGGAGAATGCGCTCCTTGCGATGAAGAGTCCAGCGACGACCGCTATTCCCAGCAGCGGAGCGACGAAGAAGGCGGTACGCCAGCCTGAGGTGAGCGAAAGGCTCAGCCCACCAATCGTGCTCCCTCCGGCCCCACCTGCGTCGAAGCCGACGTAAAACGCCCCCAGGGCGAATCCTTTGTTCTCCCGGAAATAGTTGGCCACGGCAGACATGGCCACGGGCCAGAAGATGCCTTCCCCGACCCCGCTCGCCACACGGAAGGCGAAGGCCTGGGCGAAGTCGGCAGCGAAGCCGATAAGTCCTGTGAAGACGGAGAAGACTATTACGCCAACGAGGATTATTCTCCACTTGCCGAACCTGTCCGAGAGGTGTCCAGCGAAGAGTACGACCGCCAAGACCCCTATGTACTGGGCAGAGAGCAGAAGCCCCTTCTGAACGTCCGTGAGCCCAAGCCCCGGCTTCATTGCTGTGATTACTGATTGCAGGACCGTTCTGTCGGCGGCGTAGACGGCATAGCCTAATGTCATCACTAGCAGGAAGACAATGGGGCCCGACCTCCTCCGTCTACCGGCAGGTTTCCGCTGTGGTGTCCCGGTGGCACTCGCGCCGGCCTGCATCGCGCAGCACTCCGAGGACCGACGTTTAAGTGGGACTTCGACCAGCGACGGAAACCGGGTGCTCCTCTCTTCCCCCATCCTTGATGAACGAGTACCCGCTCTGAACGGCCTGTAGGTTCAGAGGGATGTACACAGCCTTGCGGTCCGTGAAGAAGTGCTCAAAGACCTCCTTGACGGCCCCGAGCTCGTTCTGCAGCGCCTCTCCGGTGAGGGCGAGGTATGCGCCGAACATGACGGCATTGGCGGCTATCGAAGTGTCCCGCCCGCCGGCAAGGCCGAGCCGCTTGAGGTCGGCAGCCAGCTCGGTAGCGGGGACCCGGCAGACCTTGATGTCATCCCTGTTCGGCCCTTGACTCACGAGCGAGCTGTTGACCACCAGCGTTCCTCCAGCCTTGAGCATCGGCACAAAGTCCATGGAGGGGATGTTCATTACGACGAGAAGGTCAGGCTCTTCGACAATGGGCGAGTCGATGAATTCGTCGGACGCGACCACGTAGCACTTCACCTTTCCTCCCCGAGTCTCCGGCCCATAGGAGGGAGTGTAGGCTGCGTGCCTTCCCTTCAGTATCTGGAAATACGAGATGTAGTTCGCGAGCTCAAGAACTCCCTGCCCGCCCTGACCTGCGGTGATGACCTCGATCTTCATTTCGTCTCGATCCCCATCTTGTCCTTGTAGAGGCCCGGTGGGAAGATCTTCGTTAGGACCTCGCTCGAATAGCGCTTCGACTCGAGGACCGACATCTTCCAGTTGACGCTGCAGGTACTGATGAACTCCACGAAGGAGAAGCCTCCCCTCAGTTGGACCTTGAACGCGTTCAGGACGCTCTTGGCACCCTCGAGGGACCCCCTCGCGCTGTAAAGATCCGTCGTGCCCATCGGAGCGACCGGCAGGAAGACTCTCTTCACGTACGACGGCCCTTCGAGGCCCGCGAGCAGCTTGGTCGCGTCCAACGGGGGGCCGGTGTCAATCAGGTCCCTCCCTCTTGGCGTCGTCGTGGTGACCATCCCGGTCGGAGTTGTAGGGGCCATCTGCCCGCCAGTCATGCCGTAGATTGCGTTGTTGACCAGGAAGACAGTGATCGGCTCTCCTCTGCTGGCCGCGTAGACAAGCTCAAGGAGACCTATCGACACCGCGTCTCCGTCTCCCTGCACGGCGAAGACGAGCAGGTCAGGCCTGACCCTCTTGATCCCAGTCATTACGGCCGGTGCCCTGCCGTGAGGCGACTGGACCGCATCGGTGTTGATGTAATCATGAGCAAAGACGCTGCACCCCACTGAGTCCACCAACACGGTCTTCTCCCTCACTCCCAGTTCGTCAATTGCGTTGGCGACCAGCCTTGTCAGGACCCCGTGCTCGCACCCGGCGCAGTAGTGGGTGGGCTTTCCCGTGAGCGTCGGGAGCCTTCCCAGCTTGACCTCGTATTCGCTTGCAGCCTGACCCTGCAACGTTGTCATCTGGATATCATCTCCACTCTGCTGACGATGTCTGAGGAGGCCGGAAGGAAGCCGCCAAGCTTGTGGATGAAGTCGACCGAACCCTTTCCTTCGACAGCGAGTTTGACGTCGAAGACCATCTGCCCCATGTTCAGCTCGACTACGACGAATTTCCTGACTCCTCTGTCCGCCAGCGACTTCAGTTCCTTAATGGGGAAAGGTGAGAGGGTCACGGGTCTGAAGAGTCCCGCTCTGACACCTTTTGCCCTGAGCTCGTTGACCGCACGTCTACAGAGTCTTGAGACCACTCCATAGGCCACCAGCACGACATCGGCATCAGAAGTCAAGTAACCCTCGGACCTCTGCTCTGTCATGCCGACCTCTTCGTACTTGCTCATGAGGTGCTCGGCGTGTTTGCTCTGGTCTGCGAAATCGAGGTGCAACGAAACTATCAGGTGTCTTTCGGCTCCTCTTGCGCCAGTAGCGGCCCAGGGGGTCTCAAACTTCTCTTGGGCGATCTTCGGGAATGTGATGTCCTCCTTCAACTGTCCCAGGAAGGCGTCGGCTAGTATCACGACAGGGCACCTGTGCTTGAATGCTAGCGAGAATCCCAGAGCCGGGAATGCTGCCATCTCCTGGACAGAATTCGGTGCCAAAACAATGTTCTTGTATCCTCCGTGCCCTCCTCCCTTCGTCGCCTGGAAGTAATCGCTCTGCTCCGGGCCGAGGTTGCCCAGACCCGGTCCCGCCCTGTTGACGTCTACGACCAGAAACGGGATCTCCATTGCGGCTCCATAGGAGATGCCCTCCTGCTTGAGGCTGAACCCCGGCCCGGACGTCGCCGTCATCACTTTGGCGCCGGTCGATGCGGCGCCGATTACCATGTTGATCGCTTCGAGTTCGCTGGCCGCCTGGAGGAATATCTTGAACTCGGGATACTCTGGGCTCTTGAACTCCGTGGCCAGGGTCTCCGGAATCTCGCTCGACGGCGTGATAGGGTATGCAAAGTAGGCGTTCATCCCGGCTTTGAGCGCTCCGAGGGCGAGCGCCTCGTTTCCCTTCACGAACTGCTTCTCGGTCCTCACTGCTTCAGCCTCCTTACCTCTGCGATTGCGAAGTCGGGGCAGACCCAGTAGCAGAGTCCGCAAGCCGTGCAGTCGCCCTTCTCGCCGTGGTAATGGAACTCAACTGGGTGATATCCAATCCTGTTCATCGACGCCATGAGCTTCAGGTTCTTTTGCGGGCACGAGACGACGCACAGGCTGCAGCCCTTACAGACCTCCGAGTCTATGATCACCATCGACTTCTGGACCAGCCCTGCAGTCTGACCCATGATTTGGTTACCTCGATTTCGCGTATTTAATACGCGTAGCGGATTCTCAGTATTGATAATTGAAACTGGATTCCACGACGCTTCCTCGGCTTAGACTGTCGAAGACGCGGCCTTCTTTCCGATTACGGCCTGTGCAGCAGCCAGCCTCGCTATCGGCACTCTGTACGAGGAGCAGCTTACGTAGTTCAATCCCGTTTCGTTGAAGAAGGCTATGCTCTTCGGGTCACCGCCGTGTTCCCCGCAGATTCCGACCTCGAGGCTCGGTTTCGCCTTCCTTCCTGCCTCGACTGCCATTCTAACGAGCCTTCCGACGCCTGACGTGTCGACCGAGTCGAAGGGGCTGCAAGCAAGTATGCCGAGCTCGATGTATTGGGGAATGAACTTCGCCTCTACGTCATCCCGGCTAAACCCGAATGTCGTCTGCGTCAGGTCGTTGGTCCCGAAGGAGAAGAAGTCGGCATGCTTAGCTATCTCTTCGGCCGTCAGCGCCGCCCTTGGCGTCTCGATCATCGTCCCGACTTGGAACGTGACTGTTGCACCAATCTCTCTGAAGAGCTCAGAGGCGGCGCCCTCGATTACCTTTCTGAGGAGCTTGAACTCTTCGGCGTGCGCGACCAGCGGAATCATGATTTTCACCTTTGGGGTCTCACCCTTCTCCCGTATGAGTTCAGCTGCCGCGCGGAGTATCGCTTTGGTCTGCATCTCGTAGATCTCGGGGTAAGTCACGGCCAGCCTGCAACCCCTATGTCCGAGCATCGGGTTGTGCTCGGCCAATTGCCTCACCCGGTTCAGGATTGCCTGTTTAGCTTGCAACTGTTCCGGGGTGGAGCCTTCTTCCTTCATCTGCTGAATTTCCACAATGAGCTCCTCCAGGGGAGGTAAGAACTCGTGGAGGGGCAGGTCGAGCAGGCGTACCACGACCGGCCTCCCGCCCATCGCCGAGAAGATCCCCTTGAAGTCCGCAAGCTGGAATGGGGAAAGCCTGTAGAGGTTCTTCTTCCTCTCTTCTGCGTCCCTGCTCATGATCATGTCTCTGACGATCGGGAGTCTGTCCGGAGCGTTGAACATCCTCTCTGTCCTACAGAGGCCTATCCCTTCCGCTCCGAACCCTCTGGCCTTCTTCGTACCCTCGGGCGTGTCTGCGTTGGCCCAAACACCGAGCCTCTTTACTGAATCCGCTTTCTCCAGGAGCCTTGAGAACTCCGGTGAGAGGTCAGGTTCTACCATGTCCACCTTTCCTCGGTACACCTTCCCCGATGTCCCGTCAATTGTGATGGTCTCTCCCTTTGCGATTCTCACTCCGCTCTTGGTCATGAAGGTGGTCCCGTTCTGGGAGATCTCTATCTCGCTGCAGCCCACGATCGCCGGCTTGCCCATCCCTCGGGCTACCACTGCCGCGTGGGACGTCATGCCTCCTCTTGCAGTGAGGACTCCCTGAGCAGCGATGATGCCCTTGATGTCCTCCGGCGTCGTTTCAGGTCTGACCAGGATTACGGGCTCCTTTGTCCCAGTCGATGCTGCTTCGTCTGTGTCAAAGACGACCTTTCCGGATGCCGCGCCTGGAGAGGCATTGAGTCCCTTTGCGACTGGTTGATCCGAGGTCCTCGGGTTGAGACGCTTGTGCAGTAGTGCGTCCAGCATCTCGGGCTCGACTCTCATCAGGGCCTCCTCGGCTCCGATGAGACCTTCTTCCATCATGTCCACAGCGACCTTGACCGCCGCCTGCGCAGTTCGTTTCCCGTTGCGCGTCTGGAGCAGGTACAGCTTCCCGCTTTCAACGGTGAACTCGAAGTCCTGCATGTCCCTGAAGTGTTTCTCCAATCTGGAAGCGAGCTCAGACAGCTCCTTCCGAAGCCTCGTGTCGAGGTTTTCGATGTTGACCGGCGTCCGAACCCCTGCGACCACATCCTCTCCTTGCGCGTTGCCCAGATACTCTCCGTAGAGCTCCCTATCGCCTGTCGATGGGTTCCGGGTGAAGCCGACGCCCGAACCCGAGTCTGGGCCCATGTTTCCGAAGACCATGGCCTGGATGTTGACGGCAGTTCCGAGGTCGTCGCTAATCTTGTAGAACCGCCTGTACTCCTTTGCCCGTGGATTGTTCCACGAGTTGAAGACAGCCATCACGGCAGTCTTCAGCTGCTCGAAGGGATCCTGTGGAAACTCCTTTCCAGTCTCCGTCCTCACAATGTTCTTGAATGTCTCGACGAGGCCCCTGAGTTCACGTGGCGTGAGGTCGATGTCAGCCTTCGCTCCCGACCTCTTCTTGACCTCTCCGAGCTCGTGTTCGAACTTGTCTCCGCTGGCGCCCATGGCGACCTTTCCGAACATCTGGATGAGTCTACGATAGGAGTCGTACACGAACCTCTCGTTGCCCATCTTCTTAGCGAGCGCCTCGGCCGTCGCATCTGAAAGTCCGAGGTTGAGGATTGTGTCCATCATCCCTGGCATCGAGAAGGGTCCGCCCGACCTCACAGAGAAGAGGAGGGGATTCTGGCTGTCGCCGAACTTCTTGCCTGTCTTGGCCTCGATTTCCCGGACCTTCTTCCTGATGTCATCGAACAGGCCTGCCGGGATTTTGGCGCCTTCGGCGTAAAATTGCTTGCACACCTCCGTCGTTATCGTGAAACCTGGCGGCACGGGAAGCCCGATCTGGGTCATCTGTGCTAGGCCGTACCCCTTCCCGCCCAGCAGAAACTTGTCGCGGCCGGCAGCCTCTTCGAATAGCAAGACTCTCTCCAATTTCCTCTACCCAGCAGAGGCACAAAACGACCTGTATTTTAGGCCGCTACTCAACGGGAGATGCCTTCAGAGCCCTAGCACTTGGCGATATGCCGGATGACCGCGAGGTCTTGGGGACCCTCTGGGAAACTTGCTTCAATTCATCGCGCGTAAGCCTGTAGAAATGCCACTCATCGAGCCTCCTCGCGCCGAGCTCTTCATAGAATCCAATCGCCTTCTTGTTCCATTCAAGGACTGCCCATTCCATCCTGCCACAGCCCTGCTTGACCGCCTCCTTGATGCAACTGAGGAACAATGCAAGGCCCAGCCCCTTCTTGCGGTGCTCTTCGAGGACGAACAGGTCCTCCAGGTACAAAGTAGGCCTTGCGAGGAAGGAAGAGTAGGTGTAGAAGTACAGGGCGTAGCCCACGAGCTGTCCACGGTCCGAAGCTACAAACAGGTTGAGTCTTTTCTTCTCAAAGATGTCAACAACGATCCTCCTCTGCCCGTCTGCGGAGGGAGGTTCGAGATGTTCGAATTCGGCCAGAGCGGACAGCAGCTTCATGAACTCTGCAGTATCCGCCCGCCTTCCTCTTCTGACAGTGGTTTGAGTCAATTCAGGAAGCCGCTTCAGCGAAGAACATTAAATCGGTTAGCGTCCGCGTTCGGATTGCGCGCGCGTCCGCGAAAGGATAATACAGCGCCGCGAGGAGGCCGAGCTGGGCATGGGCCTTAAGGAATGGATAATTCCGCAGGACAAGGCCTTCTTCGACATCCTTGAGAAAGAGTCAGCGAATGTTCTCTTGGGCGCGACGAGGCTCGAAGAGGCGCTGAAGTCATTCGACGGGATGGAAGAGCGCAGGAAGGAATTCAAGGAGATTGAGCACATCGGTGACGATATCGTGCACCAGATCTATGACAAGGTCAATCGGAGCTTCATCACCCCGATTGACCAGGAGGACATCACTAAGCTCGCCTCTCTCTATGACGACGTGCTCGATTACATGTATGCAGTCATGAAGATGATTGTGCTCTACGAGGTTACGGGACCGACGGAAGCGCTGGACAAATTCGCCGGGATCTGTCGCGCTTCCGTGGAGCAGATCCACCATGCCTTCATCTCCATGAGGAACCTCGATAAGGCTGAAATCGACAAGAGGTGCATCGAGGTGGACCGGCTCGAGAACGAGGCTGACGAGCTTCTAAACGAGGTGGTGGTCCAGCTCTTCAAGAGCGACAATGTGATCCTTATCCTGAAGGTCAAGGAAATCTATGAAGCCTTGGAGACGGTGACGGACCGCTGCGAGGACCTGAGCTTCGTCCTCCGGGATATCCTCATCAAGGTCAGCTAGGCGAGCGCGGTGGACCTTCAGTCCGTCTACGTGCTCGGAATAATCGCGACCGCGTACTGCTTCGATTTCGTCAACGGTTTCCACGACGCTGCCAACGCCGTCTCCACTGTAATCGCAACGAGGGTGCTCCCGCCCGTGGCCGCCGTGGCTATGTCAGCCTTCTTCAATTTCATAGCTTTCCTGATCTTCGGCGTGGCGGTCGCCACTACCATTGGCAAGGGGATAATCAGCTCGTCTGTTGTGGACCCAAATCTAATCCTCGCCGCACTAATTGGTGCCATAGGCTGGGATCTGATTACTTGGTACCTCGGCCTGCCGTCCAGCTCGTCGCACGCCCTGATTGGCGGCCTCGTAGGGGTCGCGATTCTCAAGGCAGGTCTGAACTCGCTGATCTGGGGTGGTCTGGACAAGACCCTCACTTTCATGGTCGCCGCCCCCCTCATCGGCTTCGCTTTTGCATTTCTGCTTATGACTTTCCTTATCAGGGCTTTCTTCACCGTGCCTCTCCACATCATCAATCGCTACTTCCGGCGGCTTCAGCTCGTCTCCTCTGCTTTGGTGAGCCTCAGCCACGGAACGAACGATGCACAGAAGACGATGGGAGTGGTCACAGCACTTCTCGTCTCTGTGAACTGGATTCCGTCCTTTCATGTTCCTCTGATTGTCGCTGTCTTGGCTTCCACATCCATTGCTCTCGGGACATTCTTCGGAGGCTGGAGAATCGTGAAGACTCTCGGGTTCAGGATGACCAAGATCGACCCAGTTCATGGGTTCTCCATTGAAACAGCGTCTGCGATCACAATAATTGGTTCTTCTCTGGCCGGCATACCCGTCAGCACAACTCATGTCGTCAGCGGCGGTGTGATGGGCTCAGGGTCCACCATGGGCGCTGCCACGGTCAAGTGGGGTGTCGCACGAAAGATCATATGGGCGTGGCTTATTACCATCCCTGCCTCAGCAGTAATTGCGGCCGTTTCCTACCTGATCATTACTGCACTGTAGGCGTCTGCGCTCCCATTCTCTCCATCGGTGCAGCCCACGATTCTGCGACTCGCTCCGAATGCACTTCGCGCTCATGCACGAGGCGATCTATGCCTCGTTGCTCTGATGCTGACTTTTCTTTTTTCGAGTTCCGAGAGGAGCGTTTCTACGAGGGAGCCTTCCACTGCCCTCTCAGGCGCGAGCGTTCCTCTCCCTCTGATCCTGCCTGATCCGACCATCTGTGCGACGATGGATGCCGTGTACCCTGTCGTCTTTCCCATCGACGTGACCTTCTCCCGGTCGTCGTACCTGTCGACCATGTCGTAGACGAACTCGCCTCTCTCCGACCGCGCAATGACCCTCATCACAGTTACATCATGCAGGTCCCCTTCGCTCAGCTTCTTCCCTAGGACCGCCCAGGACAGCTCGAGAGGAGACAGCTTCACTGTCCCAACCTTCACTTTGTCCTTTGAGAAATACCCCGACTCCTGCAGAAGGTTCATCTTCTCAGCGTGGCCGGGCCATCTCAGCGTTTTCTCGTCAAGCACCCGCATTCCCTTCATGGTGTATACCAGACTCGCTAGTCCATCGGTGCAGAAGGCCTCAAGCGTCCCGATTGGCTCCGGGAATTCCACGGTCTCGACGGTGGAGAAAGGCCTGACCTTCACAAGCTTGCCATCCCTGAACACGCGCGCATCATCGGTGTATTCTCGAAGCAGGCCGACGATCGAAAAGACTAGCCTGTACCCGAACGGGGGCGTCGGGACTTGAGGAAGACCCCCGACGAGGATGTGTCCTTCATCGCCTCCACCCAGGGCCTCAAGCGCATGAGCGAGGAGAATGCCGCCGAGCCCCGGCGCAAGGCCACAGCCCGGAATGAGCAGGGCGCCAGTCTTCCTTGCCATCGAGTTCAGCTGCATTTGCTCGTCTTCGAAGGCGATATTGACCATCTTGGTTCCGGCGTCTACGGCCGCGAGGTCCGAGCTGTGCACCACTCCATGCGGAAGGGCGGAGACTGCAACGTCGAACGGCTTCAGGAACTTCGCGGTCCTCCTCCTGTCCATTATGTCAAGCACCTCCACAGAGAGCTTTTTGCCAGCGGACCGCCGCTTCACCGCGGCGAGTCTCTCTTCATCCACGTCCGAGACGACTACGCTGTCGACACCCTCGGACCGCGCCATGTCCCAAGCGATAACGCCCCCCATGAGACCCGAACCCAGCACTGCGGCCTTCATTCCAATTCGCCTCTCTAGCCGCGGTTTATGAATTGGACCCTGATACATTATAAGCAGAGGGTTTCCTCCGCCACATGGGTGTGGACCTCCAGAAGTCCCTCGACCAGCCTGTTTCGGACTTTATGTCGGCTGGCTTTGTCAGGGTAATGTTTGACGATTCGGTGACAGACTCCGCGAGGGCGATGCAAAAGGCCGGGGCGACGGAGGCCGTCGTGATGCGCCAAGAAGATCCAATTGGAATTGTCACCGAGAGAGACATCTTGTACAAGGTTGTCGCCGCAGGCCTGGACCCATCAGCCACCAAGGTCAGAGAAGTGATGTGCGCACCCGTGGCTACCGTGGGCTCCACAGCAAAGGTCATGGACGCCATTGCCAAGATGTCCAAGCTCGGCATCAGGAGGCTCGGGGTGACGAAGAATGGGAAGCTCGTCGGCTTGGTCACTCAGAAGGCGATGGTGTCCGGCGGGCTCGACAAGAATGTGGTCCTACCTGAACTCGCTTCGCCGAACGCCGTTGTCTGCCCCTACTGCGGGGCGACCTTGGGTGACCGGAACGAGCTCTCTAGGCACATCGACCATGCCCATCTAGGCTTGGGTCTGCTAGAGGGGGACCTCAGCAAGTGGTAGTTCAGGAAGCGGCGAAGACATCCATCGTTTCGGCGATCCAGCAAATTCCCTTCTGAAGGTCCTCGAGCTTCAGGTTCTCGTTTGGGGCGTGTATCCCTCCATCCAAAGCCGACACGCCGATTTCGACCGAGGACATCTTGTACCTTCGAGTGAAGACATAGAGTGGACCCGTCCCCGCAGACGAGATCTCGACGATGGGCTTCTTTCCATAGACTCTCTCCGCTGTCTTAATGGCGGCCTGAGCAAACGAATCCTTGAAAGATGTTCGTGCGGCTGGCTCCATGCTCTCCAGCACGATCTTCACGTCGGCGAAGCCCTTGGCATCCATGTATTGCCGGAGCTTCCTTAGAAGGTCTGCAGGGTCCTGGCTAGGGACAAGCCTGAAGTCCATCTTCGCATGGATTTCCTTGGGCAGGACCGTCTTTGACCCGGGCCCCATGTAACCTGCCCAGATTCCCGCGATGTTGCCTGTGGGTCTTTGGGCGAGAGCCTTCTTGGCCTGCTCGCCCGTCATCCCATTAAGGAATGTCTCAGTCCCGTAGTTCTTCTTGAACGCCTCTGAGTCGAATGGCATCTCCTGCAGGACTTTCAATTCCTCTTCAGAGAGCGTTTCGACCCCATCGTACCATCCGGGCACAAGTATTCTCTCATTCTGATCCTTTATCAGGTTCAGAAGCCTGACGAGCCTCCAGGGCGCGCTCGGAAGTGCGGCGGCGTAGCTGCTGTGGGCGTCTTGCGAGAGCGACTGGATGACAAACTCCAGGTAGATCATTCCCTTCACCCCCAGCGTTACCATCGGCCTGCCCTCCAGGTCCACGGTCCCGTATTCCCAGATTACTCCATCAGCCTTGAAGAGGTCGGGGTTCGTTGAAATGTACTCCTCCAAGTGCACGCTCCCGGTCTCCTCCTCCCCCTCGAAGCAGAATTTCACGTTGCAGGGCGGCTCGCCGACGGTCTTCATGTATGCTTCAACGAGCTTCAGCCTCGACACGAGCTCCCCCTTGTCGTCGGAGACACCCCGGCCGTAGATCCTGCCCTCCCGTATCTCCGGCCTAAAGGGTGGCGACTTCCAGAGCTCCAGTGGTTCCTCGGGCTGGACGTCATAGTGGTTGTAGAATAGGATAGTCTTGCTCGAGCGTTTCGATTTCACTTCGCCGTAGACGAGAGGCGCGGCTCCCTCCACTCGCAGGACCTTGGTCGTCGCTCCGATGTCGCCAAGCATCTTCTCGACGAGCGTCACGCATTCCTCGATTCCCTCCTTCCTGGCTGAGACGCTGGGTTGGGACGACAGCATGATAATATCATCGGCAAATCTTCCCAGGTTGTCCTTCACGTACTGCTCAATCCGCTTGTCGACCACCTAACAGTTCACCTTCTCATACTCAGCCCAGTCTGGAGATAAAGGTTCGAGTGGTCCACCACTACGCTGCTCAAGGCCCTAGGGTTTGAGCTTGACCTTGTCCAATGTTAGCGAGTTCACGACGACGCTGACCGAACTTATGGCCATCGCAGCACCAGCGAGAATAGGATTGAGGAACCCCGTAGCTGCCACCGGTATCAGCACTGTATTGTAGGCGAAGGCCCAGAGAAGGTTCTGTTTTATCTTCTTCATGGTCGCCCGGCTCAGGAGGAGCGCCTCTGCCACGTCCCTGAGGTCGCTCTTCATCAGCACTATGCCGGCGGTTTCAATCGCAACGTCAGTTCCGCTCCCTATCGCCACGCCTACGTTCGCCTGGGCCAAGGCAGGCGCGTCGTTGATTCCGTCCCCGACCATGGCGACGACGTGTCCCTCCTCCATGAGTTTCTTGACAACCGCGGACTTCTGGGCTGGCAGAACCTCCGCGATTACATCCTCGATTCCCACCTCGGCTGCGACCGCCCTCGCGGTCCTAGTGTTGTCTCCGGTCAACATGACTGCCCTCACACCCATCTCTTGGAGGGACCTCACTGCCTCTTTGGCGTGAGGTTTGACGGTGTCTGCCACGGCTATGACTCCGACGACGTTTCCTTCCAGGCCCACCGTCAACGCGGTCCTTCCCGTTTCCTCCAGCCTAGAAACCGCGGCATCCGCAGGCTCGAACTCAATTCTCCTTCCAGCAAAGAGACTCCTATTGCCCACGAGGACCTGCTTGCCTGAGACCTTGGCGCTCACTCCCATCCCGGGTTCTGCGCGGAAATCAGTCGCAGGTTCGACCACGATTCCTCTTTCTCGCGCCGCTCTGACTACCGCCGTTCCGATGGGGTGCTCTGACCCTGCTTCGGTCGCCGCAGCTAGACCGAGGACTTGCGTCAGCGACAGCCCCGCTACTGAGATAGTGTCTGTGACCGAAGGCTCCCCGACAGTGATCGTCCCGGTCTTGTCCAGAACCACGACGTCCACCTTGCTGGCCCGTTCTAGCGCTTCTCCTCCCTTCAGGAGTATCCCGTTCGAAGCTCCCCTCCCAGTGCCCACCACGAGTGCGGCGGGTGTCGCGAGGCCCAGCGCGCATGGGCAAGCTATGATGAGCACTGCGATGAACGCAGTGAATCCGTGCAGGAATCCGTTCGCAGTCAGAGTGTACCAACTCAACCAGGAGATGACCGCCACTAGGATGACCGCAGGCACGAAGTAGGCCGCGATCCTGTCGGCTAACCTTTGCACGGGTGCCTGGGCCGCCTGCGCTTCTTCGACGAGCTTCACGATCTGGGCGAGGGCGGTGTCGCCTCCCACCTTTGTCGCCCGAGTTGTGATCATGCCTGTCAGATTGATCGTTGCCCCAAACACCTCGTCGCCGACCTTCTTCTCAAGGGGCATGCTCTCCCCTGTGAGCATCTTCTCGTCTATCGAACCCTGTCCGTCGATTATCAGGCCGTCTGTCGGAAACTTTTCGCCGGGCCTAACCCTCACCAGGTCCCCTGGAATGATCTCCTCGGTCGGCACCTCCAACTCCATCCCTCCTCTGACGACGGTCGCCACCTTCGGGCTGACGTCGAGCAGCTTCCTGACCGCATTGGACGCCCTTCCCTTCATGGTGTGCTCCAGGAGCTTCCCCAGAAGAATGAAACCTATGATAAGAGACGAGGCGTCAAAGTAGATTCCCTTTGGAACCATTCCAGGCGCAAGGACCACGACAGTGCTGTAGGCCCAGGCGGCAGTGGTTCCGGTAGCGATGAGGGTGTCCATATTGGCCGCCTTCGCCCTTATCGCGTGCCAGGTCCCCCTGTAGAACATCCACCCGGCGACGAACTGGACAGGGGTCGCGACGGCGAACATCAGGAGGTTCTGCGGCACCCATTTGGGAAGGATGACGACCCAGGTTAGCAAGAGAACGGGAATGCCTAGGGCAAAGCTCAACGCTGTCATTCGGCTGATCAGCCTCAGCTCCTTGGCTGGAGCGATGAATGTCCGCAGGCAAGTACTGCAGCAGAAATAGAATGTGGTCCCCCTCTGGACCGTTCTCAGCGCCTGGGGGGTCTCCTCGACGTACATTCCGCAGACGGGATCCTTCGCCATTCTTGCGCCTGAGTTATCACTCGCGGGGCCTGAGTTAAATGGTCCCTTTGCGAAGGATACGACGGGTGTCAAAATGGCCGTAGACCCGATATGCGGGATGACTGTGGATTCGAGCGAGACCCCTTTCAAGTCAGAGTACCAGGGCAGGCGAGTCTACTTCTGTTGCGCCGGTTGCATGAAGACCTTCGAGAGAAACCCCGCCGCGTACAGGCTCCCGCCCGCAACTGAGTAGCAGCGACGGCAGAAAACCCCTCGAGCCCGTTCCCCAGCGGAGGATGACTCGAGATCGGTTCGCCGTTGCGGTCACACTTTAAAAACGATGCAAAATGTCCGAGAGACAGGATGCCCAAACAAGAACCCAAAGAGAGGAAGCCGACGGTAGACGAACTGCTGGCGAAGGCGAAGAAACCATCTATGCTGGCGCCACCTCTTCACAAGTTCTACGAGGGAAAACTCCAGGTGATGCCCAAGTGTGCCATCACGAGCTACCAAGATTTCGCTATTTGGTACACCCCAGGCGTGGCAGCTGCGTGTAAGGAGATACAGGCGTCCCCTGAGAAATCGTTCGAGCTCACCAACCGTTGGAACTTTGTTGCTGTCGTGTCGGACGGCACGCGCGTCCTGGGCCTAGGGGACATTGGGCCTGAAGCGGGACTTCCTGTCATGGAAGGAAAGAGCATTCTGTTCAAGTACCTGGGCGGAGTAGACGCCTTTCCAATCTGTCTGAAGACCAAAGATCCGGAGGAGATAATCAGAACGTGTGAGCTCATTCAGCCATCCTTCGGCGGAATCAATCTTGAGGACATCGAGAAGCCAAAGTGCTTCCAGGTCCTAGAGGAAGCACGAAAACGCCTGGAAATCCCAGTCTGGCACGACGATCAACAGGGAACGGCCACTGTCGTTCTGGCGGGGCTAATCAATTCGTTCAAGGTGGTCGGGAAGAATCCGAAGACGAGCCTGATAACGTTGGTGGGGGCAGGTTCGTCCAATCTCCGGGCCGCCTACGTTCTGTCGCGATGGGGTGTGAAACCCGGTAACCTGCTCCTGGTCGACACGAAAGGCATCATCCACCCTGGTCGTAAAGACATCCGCAAGGAGGACGATCCCTGGAAGTATGAGCTGTCGCAAATGACAAATGCAGAAGGCCGGACCGGCGACATCGCTGCAGCTTTCAAGAACGTTGACGCAGTGGTGGCCGCGGCCAAACCTGGGCCAGGAGTCATAAGAAAGGAGTGGATACAGACGATGAACGATGATGCGATAGTCTTCGCGTGTGCGAATCCGATACCGGAGATATGGCCATGGGAAGCGAAAGAGGGCGGGGCTCGCGTAGTTGCTACCGGCAGGAGCGACTTTCCGAATCAAGTAAACAACAGCTTGGGATTCCCGGGCATATTCCGCGGAGTCTTGGACGTGAGAGCCAAGACTGTGACAGATGACATGTGCATAGCCGCCGCAGAGGAGCTGGCCAGGTTCGCTGAAGCACGAGGAATAGACGAGGATGACATTATGCCGAAAATGGATGAGTGGGAAGTCTATCCTCGCGTAGCAGTTGCGTGCGCCCAGAAGTCAATCGATCAGGGCGTAGCCAGAATCAAGCCGAGCAGGGAGGAACTCTATCAGAGAGCTTCAGCGATGATAAAGTGCGCGAGAGAGTCTACGGAACTGCTCATGAAGGGAGGGCTCATAAAGCGAATGCCTTCCGAGAATGAGATGCTGAAGTAGGGTCGCGAAGATTCAACTCTCACGATTCCACACCCGACATCGGGAACAACTGCTGAGGTCTTGTGCTAGCGCGTGCTAATTTTTCCTTGCGCCTTGGGCCCTCAGCAGACCGTCTCCACTAACTTCGATGGTCGTTTCAGATGACCTAGGACTCTCAACCGTTACTCCTCCGCTAGAGTTCCATCCATTGAAAGAAGCGCCCTTAGCGACCTTCGCCTTGGCCGTGTGAGTAGAGGAGTGCGCGAAGGTCCTTGACACGCCGGTGTAGTCGTTCCCGTCGATCAAGACCCTGACAAGATCAGCATCGATGGTTTCGAACTTCACTGTCCTGGTGTATCTTTTGTAGAACCCTCCAAGGAAGGCGCCATACAGGAACGTCCAGACGGCGAAGAAGACCGCCAACTCTTCGGTGGCGAGAGCCCCCACGCGGACTCCGGCCAGGCCGAGTATTGCGAGAGCAAACCCGACCATGATGGCCGCCACTTCGCCCTTGATAAGAGGGCTCTTGCCTGGAAAGCTTTCGTAGAATCGACCGAAAAGGCCGACAAAGAACAGCGACATGAAGAAGCCCAGGAACGCCATGTATGGAAGGTACCCTACAATCAGGTTGAAGCAGGCACTTGCGTTATGTGTGGACGGGCAATTTTGCGGGTAGGACTGGGAGATGAGGTTCAGAACATCTGGCCTAAACGCGTAGAGTAGGAGCGCATTGAAGGCGGCAATGCCTCCGAAGTAAAAGATTCCGCTCAGGGTCCCTGCTTTGATTCCGGCGAAGAACGAACCCATGCCCTGTTCTTCCTAGGTCCGCAAGGCCTTCAGGACTTCGGTTTCGTGACCGTCGACCTTCACCTTCCTGAACACCTTCTTGACTCTTCCCTTTTTGTCAATCACGAAGGTGGATCGTTCTGTTCCCCAGTAAGTCCTCCCGTAGCTGTTCTTCAGCTTCCAAGTGCCGTAGAGCTTGTGAACCACTAGCCTTTCGTCGCTCAGAAGAGTGAAGTTCAAAGAGTACTTGCCAATGAACTTCTCGTGTGACGCCAATGAATCCTTGCTGATCCCTAGAATGACGGCGTCGAGACCTTCGAACTTGGGCAGGTTGTCCCTGAATGAGCAGGCCTCCTTGGTGCAGCCGGGAGTATCGTCTTCGGGGTAGAAGTACAACACGATACTCTTGTCCTTCAGGGAGCTGAGTTTGACTGGCATTCCCTTGGACGAGGGGAGCACGAAGTCGGGCGCCCTGTCACCTTCCTTCAAATCTAAACCACTTCTGCTCATGAGATGACGTCAAATGGCCTTCATGAAAAAGTTACTGGATTTGATTCACTTGAACCATGACTCCTGAACCGTGACTCCTGTCTATGTGCGAGGCATCATGGGCCGCGACGGATTTCCAAGTGGTGATTCCCTGGCCCGCTCATTCGGAGTGCCTGTCGGACTTTCGGCTAGGAGCTGGATCTCACGGAACGCTACAGCCTTCCCGCGGTCACGACGGGCTTTCCTTCGACCGTCAGGTTCGTTCCCCTAATGACCGCCATGAACCCGAACCCACCTGCCGTCACCGACCCAGCCACCATCCTGTCTTGTCCGAATAGGTAACCCATCTTGGGATTGATTCCTACGTTGAGAATGGTCATCTTCCGTTTCTGCTCAGGTACGGCCTTGATGAGTTCCGTGAGCATCTTCATGCTCTCCCTGCTCTTCCACTTGACCAGCCTCCCTTCTCTGAACGTGAGAATTGCGTCCTCGAGCAGACCCAGCCTCGTCACAGTCTTCGAGACGCTCATGGTCCCCGAGACAGAGTTTGGGTCGACGCCCCTGGATACGAATCCCGGCGGAAGGTAGGTCATGTTGTTGCCTTCTTCCACATCGCGATGGCTCACGACACCGTCCTCAATTGTCGTTTCTCCTTTCAGGGAAAATTCAAGGCGGGAACCACCAGCCTGAATCAAGGCTTCAGAACCATCTGAGAGGAGTGGGGCGAGCCTTTGCGCCGATTTCGCGATGCCGTTGAAATCCACCAGAGCGGCCCTGAGCTGTCGTTCTACTACTTGCTTGACTGTCCTGCCCATTACCCCTGCCATCTCTTCCCCGATGTACCCGAAGGCGAGACGGGCTCCCCTGAGTTTGGCTTTCTCTGCAGCCTCATACCAGGATCCGTTGTACTTTGTGGACTCCGACATGATCTGGGGTTTGACTCTCCTCTGGTACATCGCTAGAAGTGGCCCGGGAATGAACACGTACGCATCCGTTCCCTCGATCATTCCGAACTCATTGCGTCCCATCAGCCCGATTCTGTCCTTGGGTGCCCGGTTTGCTCCTTCGACATACGCTTCTTCGTCCTCCAGAAGCAGAATGGCAGTGCATCCCATCGCCCTTGCCTCCGCGACAACGTTCCTTGCGAACCCGAGACCGTTGTTCCAGGACTCCACGGTGACAGTCTCTCCCTTCCTGACAGCGAGCGTCTCAGATAGCACCTTCTTTGCAACCCTCCTTTGCAGATCGTTCGAAGCGACCATTGTGCCCATGCAGTCCTGACGCCTCTTCTTAAGCAGAAGCCTTCGTCGTCCGAATGCCTGAGTCAGTACACATAGGCGTCGACTCTTTTACCTGTAATCCTCCGCAGGAAATTCTCTAGGTCCTCCGGAGACTTGAACTCCCTCGAGAGAATTCTTTTGCCGACTGCAGGATTCTTGCGGCCACTCCTTTCGTAGACCATGACCGTGTAATTGCCGACGAACCTCGTCACGAAGGCAAAGCACAGACGCTTCGAGCAATGACCGGCTATCCTGATTCCCGCGTCGGAGTCCAAACGCCGTGTCTCTAGCATCAGTCCGGCGAACGATCTGACTCTCTTCTCGTAGAACAATCCCTGCACTCGAGTCACCCGCACTGGAGCCAGACCCGGCTAGCTCAAAAAGGCTAATACCCACACGCCTCTCGGCGTCCCACAACCTCTTGCCGAGCCGACTCGTTGTCTACAACACTCTAACACGGAAGAAGGAACCCTTCAGAAGTCTGCGCCGCGGACGGGTCGGAATGTTCGTTTGTGGGCCAACGGTCCAGGACTATATGCACTTGGGTCACGCCCGTACATACATTTTCTACGACGTAGTCGCCCGCTATCTTGCCTATCTTGGGTACAAGGTCCATTTTGTCTTAAACATCACCGACGTAGATGAGAGAATTACGGAAGAAGCCCTAAGGCGGGGCAAAGTCCCGTTCGACCTCGCGAGAGAATATTCGAAGTACTTCATCGTAGACATGGCGAAGCTCAAGGCCGACTCCGTATGCAAGTTCGAGCCGGTCTCAGCGCACGTTGACCAGATGATTGAACAGATCTCTCTCCTGATCGAGCGGGGTCACGCGTACGCGGTTGGCGGGTGGGTCTACTTCGACGTCTCAACATTCCCAAGATTCGGTAGACTTTCACACCAGTCCTCAAGTGAACTTTCCCTTCGCCCCCTCGAGCTCTCCCTCAGAAAGAGAAACCTGCTCGACTTCGCCCTCTGGCGCCCCGAGATTCTGGTCGAGGGCAATTGGGACAGCCCTTGGGGAATGGGTTCGCCTGGATGGCACATCCAAGACATAGCCGTCACGAGCTCGTTACTAGGTCCCCAATATGACTTGCATGGCGGGGCCTATGAACTGACCTATCCCCACCACGAAGCCGAGATTGCAGAGGCCGAGTCACTCACAGGCCTCACTCCCTTCGTGAAGTACTGGGTCCACACCAGGCTTGTCAACATGAGGGGCGAGAAGATGTCCAAGTCGAGCGGGAATGTGCTTACGGTCAGAGAAGCCCTGCGCAGCTATTCGGCTGATCAGCTTAGAATGTTTCTTCTGAGCCGCCATTACAGAAAGGACATGGACCTAAGGGGGCTTGATTCATCGGCTAGAAAGTACGTACGTCTCAGGGGAATCGCGAAGACCGCTCTGCGTGCAGCCGGGACTGCGTCCAAAGAAATCGACGAGACGTTGTTGCGAAGCTTTTGCGACGCGATGAACGACGACTTCAACACCCCACTCGCTCTGGGTGTCCTGGGCGAAGGCCTCGAGTCCGCGCTCAACAGAAAGAGCGCTGCGACGGCGGGACGTAAGCTTGCTTCTGTACGCGTGGCCGGGAATATTCTGGGCATTGACTTCGGGATTGGCTAGGGGCAGGGATCTAGAGCTCAACGAGGTGGGATGGTGGTCCCACTGGGCCAGTCTGTACTGGGTCGGAAGGGCATCCTACATCATACACTCTCCCGTCTTCGACGAGTACTTCTTCAACCGGGCTGGCTTTGTCGATTGCACCGGCGGGAGAGACGCGATTCCCAAGATTGAGGCGGAATTCGAAGCCCTGGCGAGGCCTCCCTGTTTCTCGGTGCAGGAGGAGTGCAGAGAGACTATGGCCATGCTGGAGTCGTACGGGTACGCCACGTTTGACAGGATGTCTGTTATGCAGCTGGACCGGCCCAAGTTCAAGGCTGCGGTGGGCATGACGGTCTTGTCAGGCCATGAGGTCGGGCCCGAAGAGTGGGCAGCTGCGTATTCTCGATCCTTCTATGGCGGCCTGAGGATGCAAGACTCGGTCTCATCGATCGCCAACAGACTCAAAGTGGAGTCCCCTGTGATACTCTTCGCTGGGGAGAAGGATGGGAAGACCTTGGGTATCCTCGCAGCGTTCAGGACGCCCGGGCTGCTTGGCGTCTACTGCGTTGGAACCCTAGGAGAGCACAGGGGCGTGGGTGTCGCTGGCTCCTTGATTCAGGAAGCGAATAGAGTGGCCTTCGCAGAGGGCCGTCTGCTCATCCTTCAGACGATAGCCTCTGAAAGGGTAGACGACTTCTACTTGAGAGGGGGCTTCCGTCGACTCTACCTGAAGCGGCTCATGAGACGCGAGGCGTCAGCCCCGAACCGGCGAAGGAGACGGTGAATCTGCGTTGGAATTGGAAGTAGTCATACACAGGGACGCGTCGATTGGGTCTTTCTCGTTCAAGGACATCTTCGAGGGTTTCGAAAAGGTTGCGGCTGTGAAGTCGATCTTCGCAGACAACACAGACAGAGTACTGTCTGCACTCAAGGTCGACGTCGAGGATGGTCGAGGTTACATGAGGATTAATGACAAGAAGGGCTCGATAATAGCCAGTGCTACCTATCTGAAGGGAGGTGTTGAAATCCACCTCTACCTTGACGTAATCCACGAACTCGTCCACATCAGGCAGCACTCGGAAGGGAAGGAACTCTGGGACAGGCGATATGCCTACGTCGACAGGCCGACAGAGCTCGAGGCTTACAGGGTCGCCCTGGATGAGGCCCGAAGGCTCGGTCTGCAGAAAAGCGACATAATCGACTATCTGAAGGTGAATTGGGTTACCGAAGAGGAGTTTGGACGGCTCCTGAGGACGCTTGGAGTGAGTGGTTGATGGGGGAACCAAGCCTAACTCAAACCAATGCTCTAACGGCGTCCTCGGAATCAACGCGACCCAGTCGCACGAGGACGACCGAAGGAGTCGAATCCTCCCTTAGAGCAAGCCTCGACGTTTCGTTCCTGTCTTCAGTTGCAAGCTCAGGGACCTGCGGTGCGCATGGCTTCCTTCATCGCCTCGACCTTCTCCTTCATGAGTGCTATCGCAGCTTCTAGGCCCCTGCACGCTTCCTCTTCTTTGGCAAGAGCGGCTTCGAGTTCCGCGATCTTACTTGGGGCGGCGTTCAGATTGCGTGTGAGTTGTCCAAGCGGGGAGTAGTCCAGCCGGCGAGGCATTCCGGAGAAGAGTTCACGCTGCACCTGGTTGATCTCGCTAAGCTTCCTATCGTCCGTCGCCGCGAGCCAGGAGACCTCTCTCCCCGCCCGTAATGTTTCGTAGAGCTGTTCCTGAAGCCTCACGTAGGACTCCCAGTACTTCACCCACGATTCGTTGAACGCGGCGAGAATCTCCCCAAGCTTAGCGTCATGGGCTCTCTCTGACTCCAATACGGCGAGAACCTAGGAAGACTCACTAATATGGTTTGGACGCGCCTTTTTGAGAACAGAAAGGCCGAAGACACGATAGCCAAGCGGTCGCAGGATGCTGGGAAAGACTCGAACCTTTACCTTCTAGACACTCCGGGGGTCTTCGGAGCTTGCGGTTTATATAGTGGGCCAAAAGTCCATAAGTGAGAATACCCCGTTATTCCCATTTCGTGATTGAAAATGTCCAATAGCACTAACTTCTCGCGACTGCTGAAGATGGAAAGGAGTTCGGACAAGTGTCCCAGATGCGGAAAGAGCCGCATGGTCATTGACGGCACAGGTTCGGAGCTCTATTGCAGCGAATGCGGGCTAGTCGTGAAGGAGAAGATCATGGATGCTGGTCCAGAATGGAGGTCTTTCTCGAGCGATGAGAAAGGCGACCGGAGCAGGAGCGGGTCCCCCACTTCAATAGCTATCCACGACATGGGGCTGGCCACGGTGATAGGAGGCCTCAACAAGGATGCATCGGGCAGGTCGTTGTCCGGATCCATGAAATCCACGGTCGAGAGGCTAAGGACCTGGGATCGGAGGAGCCAAGCACACGAATCCTCTGACCGGAATCTTCGACAGGCATTCAGCGAGCTGCGGAGGTTTGCGGACAAGCTCACGGTTTCGGAGGCGGTCACTGAGAAGGCCGCCTACTTCTACAGGAAGGCGCTCGAGAGGAATCTCGTTAGGGGAAGGTCCATCACTGCCATCATTGCAGCGTCGCTTTATGCTGCCTGCAGGGACGGTCAAATTCCAAGGACGCTGAAGGACGTGGCTGCAGTGAGCAACGTCAAGAAGAAGGACCTCGCCAGGTCGTACCGACTCCTTCACAGGGAAATGGATTTCAAAATGCCAGTGGCCGATGCTGGCAGGTGCGTTTCTATGATTGCTTCCAGAGCAAGAATGTCCGAGTCGACGCAGAGAAGGGCGCGCGAGATCTTGCTTAGAGCTAGACAGACGGGGATCTCAGCTGGCAAAGATCCCATGGGACTGGCCGCTTCAGCACTCTATGTTGCGTGTACTCTCGAGGGCGACGAGAAGACGCAGAAGGACGTGGCGGAAGCTGCTGGAGTAACAGAAGTCACAATTAGGAACAGGTACAAGGGTCTCAGAGAGGCCCTTGGAATCTGAGATCGACCTGAAGAAAGACCACAGAACAGGGCGATTCGTTGCCTGGCAGAATTCAAGCAAGATCGAACTAAGTGAGATTCGAGGCCGGAGCTTGGCGCCCGAGAGGCTCTGCTAGAACTTAGCGCGGGAGGTTCTGCCGCCCGTCTAGGGCTGAATCAACTGCATTCTCAAGGCCTTACGACTTTCGTAGCCTTCGCCAATCTCATGCCAATAGGATACCTCAGGTTCCCCATATCTCCAGCAAAGAAACACATTCTCCCCGTATCTTTCCGCTGGGAAATCAATCAGTCCGTAGTCCAAGTCCTTGACGAGGATACCTAGGTCCTCGAGCTCATCAACCTTCCTGCTCATGCCTTCGACCAGGGAGTCCAACAGTGCTGCCTTCTCAGCCACTTCAGCCGGTCTGAATCCCAGCAGATCATATCGCTCCAATTCGGAATGAAGGGTGACAACGACTTTCTTTCTTTCGACTAGCTCCTTCAATTTTGGTTTGATATCAGGCAAGAGTTTCGACGCTTCTTGGGGCGTGAAGAGATGTCTGTCACGAAAATCGAATGACGTTCCTTGGCTCGCCTGCCCCTCTCTAGATGCTGCCCATAAATTACTCCCGACTGGAAAAGATGCGACCCATCGTCTAACATTGTTTATAATTCGCGAATAAATCCGAAGCCCGTTGTACACTCGAAAAGGCGACAGGGGAGAGACTTCGCTTTACGGCGCCAAGAGAGTCGCCAAGGATTCTCCACGCGTCGAAGCCTACGGTTCAATCGATGAGCTAAACAGCCTCTTGGGCGTCGTGATTTCGATGTCAAAGGATGCAACAACCTCTGCTTCGCTTAGGGAAATCCAGAGGATGCTCTTTGTTGCCGGGGCGGACTCAGCGACAGAACTTAGCGACAAGCACAAGGTTCCCAGAATTTCAGGATCAGATATACACCGGCTCGAGAAGATGACCGACTCTCTCTTGGAGAACCTCCCTAAGCTCAAGAACTTCATTCTCCCCGGTGGGTCCCCAGTGGCTGCGAATATACAGCTCAGCAGGGCAGTCTGCAGGCGGACTGAACGGCGTCTGCTCACAGCTTCCCGGAGTGAGAAGATGAACCCCGAGCTGCTCCCGTTCTTCAACAGGTTGTCTTCGTATCTCTTCAACCTCTCCAGGTGGACCAACAAGAAGACAGGCAGAAGTGAAGACATCTGGAGCGGCTGACTTGTCTAGCCTCAAGGGGCACCTTCGGTACGCAAAGGGATTGGATGGCGCCTTCCCAAATTAGACTTTTCCGGGAGCCAAGACGAACAACTCGTAAGTCGGGCCAGATTCGCTCGCGGTTTGCGCTACCCGAGGGATGTAATGGGAAATTGGCCAGTACTTCGCGGGTGCATCATTAGGAATCTCCCAGGATCGCTCGAGATGATTTCCACTCAAGACAAAGGCGGCATCGGTTCTTGCACCTAGCCAGAGAACCGAGCATCTCTCTCCTCGAAGAAGGTCCCTACACCTTCGACGTTGTCCCTGGTTCTCCTAGCAAGGGTTTGGAGGTAGGTCTCGTATTCGAGCGCCGAGTCCGTGTCCACAACGATCGCCTTGTTTAGCGCACGCTTGGTGAGGGCTAGCGTTGAGGTCGACCGTCTCGTGAGTCTCTCCGCTAATCTGGCGACCTCTTCTCTGAACCTGTCGTCGGGAAAAACCCAGTTGACGAGTCCAAGGTTCAGCGCCATGGCGGAATCAATCGGCTCTCTTAGGCGACCGACCTCCGTCGCCTTCGCCAGTCCGAGTATCCGCGAGAGCCAGAAATTCATCCCAGAGTCAGGGGCCAATCCGATTCTAATGAACGCCTCGTGAAAGGTGGCCTGGTTGGAAGCGGCCCTGATGTCGCACGCGAGGACTAATCCCAGTCCCGCACCGGCGGTGACTCCGTTGACTCCTGCTACGACGGGCTTCTCCATCTTCCTAATCTGTTGGACTATGAGATTGTACTCTGTCTTCAGAGCTTCGCCCAGGAGCGCCGGCTTCCCGCCCCCTAGGACTGCCAAACTCGTGTTAATGTCCTCGCCTACGGTGAATGCGCGGCCCTCCCCTGTCAGTACGATGCTCGATGCCGCGGTACTCTTCTCTCCCTCCTTGAGTGCCACTAGGAGATCTTTGCCCATCTGTTCGTTGAAGGCATTGAGCTTGTCCGGCCTGTTGAGCGTTATCCAGAGGACACCGTTCGTGAGCTCTGTCTTGGCTGTCTTGTGGTCCAACTACCTTCCTTTGAACTCAGGCTTACGCCGCTCCATGAACGCCTTCATGCCCTCGGTCTTGTCCTCTGATGAGAAGAGTAGATAGAAGAGCTCTCTCTCAAAATCGAGTCCGTCGGTTAGCCCCATGTCGAAGGCCTTGTTCACTGCCATTTTGGCCTGCCGCACAGCCACAGGTGATTTTGAAGCGATTTCATTCGCTACCTTCTTTGCTTCGGTCAAGTAAGCTTCCTTAGGGACGACTTCGCTGACGAGGCCAAGAACCTTCGCCTCCTCGGCCCCGATTCTCTTTGATGTCAGAATCATCTCCATCGCTTTGTACTTTCCGACAGCCCTGGTCAGCCTCTGTGTGCCTCCCCCGCCGGGCATTATCCCGATGTTGATTTCTGGTTGTCCCAACTGGGTCGTTTCGGAAGCTATGAGAACGTCACAGCTCATCGCCAGCTCCAGCCCTCCTCCCAAGACAAAGCCGCTTAGTGCCCCAACGATTGGCTTGGGGAACCTGCCAATCTTATCCCAAAGGGGGAAGAAGTGCCCTGTCATCGCCATCTGCACAGCAGTCATACCGGCCATCTCTTTGATGTCGGCTCCGGCTGAGAAGGCCTTCTCGCTCCCTGAGATTACGACGCACCTCACCCCTTCGTCCTTCTCGAATTCGTCAAGAGCGCTGATTAGTTCGGTGACCATCCGCGCGTTCAGGGCGTTCATCGCGTCGGGCCTGTTGATGGTTATGACTCCCAGGTGACCTTCGCGCGACACAATAAGTACTTGGTACTCCACGCCACCCGAGCTTCCCTTTGACTGTAAAAAGACTCTCCCACGATGGATTCGCCGAAGAATCGTCAGGTCTCACAGTCCCTGGTTCGCTGCCTCCACCTCATATTCAGAGCCCAGACACCTCCAATGGACCCTTGATCCCTGTTGGACGAGGGTCATCTGCCTCGACCAATGGTTTTCGAACCGACTGATGAACCCATCCACCACCTTAAGACCATGCAAGCTGCCTCGTCTGCTATGGGCTCCTGGCACGAGTCAAAGCTACGCGTGAGGTACGAAGAGACGGACGCAATGCAAGTGGTGTACTACTCCAAGGTTTTCGTCTGGATGGAGGTCGGAAGGGTCAACCTGTTGAGGGATATCGGCCACCCCTACAGGGAGTGGGAGGCGAGGGGGCTGGGGATCCCGGTGGTCCAGGCCCACGCCGACTATCAGGCGTCGGCACGGTTTGACGACGAGATTCTCGTGAAGACCAGAGTCGCAAGGGTCGGGAAGAGCAGCGTCATGTTCGAGTACGAAATCTACAGGCTCCCAGATATGCTCCTCCTCTGCTTCGGGCATACCATACACGCGCTATCAGTGAGGATAGGGAAGTCTGTTCCATTTCCACAGGAATTGAAGTCCAAGCTCACTTCTTCTTAGTGAAGCCGGGTGATTCCCATTCATAGAATCCCTTTCCGCTCTTGCGCCCCATCATCCCTGCACGAACCATCTCCCGCAGTAGCGGTGCAGGTCTGTACTTCGAGTCCTGGAACTCTCCCATGAACACCTGGGTGATATTGAAAGTCGTGTCGAGACCCACGTAGTCCAGCAGTTCCAATGGCCCCATGGGCCAGTTGAGACCCAACTTCACTGCCTTGTCGACGTCCTCTGGGTCGGCGACCCCCTCCTGGATAAGGAAGGCGGCCTCGTTAAGCGCTGGCACGAGTATCCTGTTGACGATGAACCCTGGCGAATCCTTCTTGCAAAGGACCGTCTCTTTGCCCATCTTCAACGATACGCTCTTGATCAGTTCGAGTGTTTCTTCGGATGTCCTCTTTCCTTTGATGATCTCGACCAGGGGCATCACTTGTGGCGGGTTGAAGAAATGCATCCCGCAGACCTTCTCGGGATGTTTCATTGTTGAAGCAAGCAATGTGATGCTGATCGACGATGTGTTTGAGGCGACTACCGCTGCTTCCTCAGCCAGTTCCGAGACACGCCTGTACAGGTCAAGTTTGAGCTTCGGGTCTTCGGTAGCGGCTTCGATGATAAGTTGACTCCCCTTGAGCGACTGTGCGAGGTCGGTCGTCGGGTGGATTCTAGCTACTATTGCCCTTCCTTGATCCTTCGAAAGCTTTCCCTTCTCTACGAACCTCGACACGCTGTCATCGATCATCTTCATTCCCTTGTCGACCAGGTCCTGATTGATGTCGAGAACCGATACTTCGTATCCGCCTACCTGCGACGCGACTTGGGCTATTCCATGGCCCATCAGCCCTGCTCCTAGGACGGCGACCTTGGTGACAACTGGTTCCATGGGTCTGCTCCGCGCCGTGCTCGTTTTAACCCTTGGTGGCTGTCCGTTCGAAGAGTATTAGGGAGGTCAGCCGGCTGAAACGTTCTCTCCTTAGTTCCCCAATCAAGTGGGAGCCTTGAGGAAGGTAGACGATCCGTCTGGTCGATTTCATCCTCCGCCTCTGCCCGAGTACATGCCTGACGAGTTTCACAGGCTCGTCACGTTCGCCGGCAAGAAAGCAGACCTGTCTCCAAGTCTCGCCCCCCTCTCCCTCCACCCTGCCGATGACCACTGATTCGCGTGTTGTCCAGACGGAGCCTTCGCTGGCAAGCTTCTCGATGACAGAGGGACTGAGTTGGATCGCCTTGAACGCGTTCCAGAAGACACCTGAACCGAGCCGGAACTCTCTCGATTCGCTGATCAGTTTTTTGACCAGAGCGAGGTCATTCATTCCAGCGGGACTCACCTCTTTCTGCGGGGCGAACCTGGTTCCTTTCTCCGGCCCGTAGGCGCTGATCCTAGATGTTTCCTTGAAGTTCATCCTCGCGATCGCCCTATGTGCGGCCCTGTTACCTGACCAGCTAGTGAGTCGGAAGACATTCGCTCCCCGTTCCATGGCAAAGCGCATTGACTCCTCTCCAAGCATCGAAGCCAGCCCCCGGCCCCTGAAATCGGGATGGACTCTGGCGCCTTCGAGCCAAGCTGAGCCATCCTCGAGGAACCTGACTCTGCTCATGCCAACCGGAATATCATTGAATTCCACTACAAACATCCTTCCCGTTTTGTCCTTCAACCATTCGTCCCAGATCCGAGGAATGTAGTCATGTCCTCCCCAGATGTCTTTGACGAAGCTCATGAGTTGGCCCTTGTCAGTCGGCTTCGCAGGTCTAACTCTGAAGTCCATCCGACTTGACTCGCTCGCATTGCGGTAATAATGCTTCGTCTGCGGCTCGGACCTGAGCCTAAGAACATCAATACAGTCCAGTCTTCGGGACAAGGCAGTCTCTCGATCCACTCTCTCATCCACTCGCGATTCACAGCTTATGAATAGGGGTGGGCGGCCCATGCCGATGGATGTGCCGGGGTGGCAGAGTGGTTAATGCGCGGGCCTTGAGATGAGACTGGAAAGCCCGTGACCTTCGGGTCTCGTGGGTTCGAATCCTACCCCCGGCGCTTCTCGCCTTGGTGCAGGACCATCGAGATGGTGTCCTATCGGCTGAACACTGCAGAACAGACGCCGAGGTCCGAAGGCTCATTGATGAAGAGGTCGGCGCGTTGAAGACTTCGGCAATTTCAGGGCTCTTCGTGGCTGCTAGAGAAAGTCGCCCTGTCTATCACAGGTGGCAAGAGATGAGCCCCTGCTAGACTCTTAAGTGCTCAGTAGGCGAGCCTTCCGCAGAAGCGTTGAGAACTATCAGAGACCTGGCCGCAGACTTCCGGTCAAAGTCGGTATCTCCGGTCTCTGTCGCAGAGGAGACCCTCGGTAGAATCGAACGACTGAATCCGAGGATCAACTGTTACATAGCCGTTCTCAGGGATTCCGCACTCCATGAAGCAGAGCAGTCCGAAAAGAGGCTTGAAGAGGGAATACCGCTCGGACCACTGGATGGCGTCCCAATAGCCATCAAGGACCTGTTCTACATTAAGGGAGTCAAGTGTACGGCGGGCTCGAAGATTCTGGCCGACAACATCGCCTCCTATGACTCCACAGCTGTGCGGAGGCTCAAGGCAGCGGGGGCAGTTCTTCTCGGAACGACCAACCTCCACGAATTCGCGGCTGGGGTTACAAACGTCAACCCTCACTACGGTGCAGTCAGGAATCCTTGGAATGAAACCCGGATTTCAGGTGGCTCGAGCGGGGGCTCGGCTGTCGTTGTCGCATCAGGGCTGGCAGCCGGGGCGATTGGGACAGACACTGCAGGTTCCGTCAGAATCCCAGCCTCCCTCTGCGGGGTCTTCGGTCTAAAGCCCACCTATGGTCGGGTCAGCAGGTTGGGTGTCATTCCGCTCGCGTCATCATTCGATACGGTAGGAACACTGACCTCGTGCGCCTGGGACGCGGCCGCGATGCTGCAGGTCCTTGCGGGACATGCCGTGGAGGATGTGACAACCTCTGCGACGGAGGTTCCTGACTACTCGTCAGGAATGGGAACTCCACTGGAGGGCGCAAGAGTCGGAGTCCCGAAGCTCTACTTCCACGATTCAATCGATTCGTCAGTGGAGAAGATCTTCGAAGGGTTCATGGGAAAGGTCGAATCGATGGGCTGCACGATTGCGGAAGCCGATTTCGACGGCATCTTGGAGGTCGGTGGTTCATGGCTCCCTATCAGGAGGGCGGAGGCGACAGCATTCCATCTGAGGTGGCTCGAGAATTCGCCGAGCCTCTACGGCGACGATGTCCGGAAGAGCCTCGAGCTGGGGAGACAGGTCAGGGCGGTCGATTACGTGAACGCCCAGAACGCGAGGCCTCTATTGATTGAGAGGTTTGCATCCTCGATGAAGGACTGCGATGTCATGGCCATGCCTGCCACCTCGGTTCCGGCTACGCCTATCGGGCAGACCAACACGGAGATTGCTGGCAAGCAGGTGGAAGTCTATACTGCTCTAAACAGACTGACGCTGCCTTTCAACGTTGTCGGATTTCCGGCAATCACGCTCCCTGCCGGCCTATCTGCGGGACTCCCTGTTGGCGTTCAGCTCGTAGCGAGGCCATTTGAAGAGGCTTCGTTGCTAAGGTTCGCGGATTCGTACGAGCTGAAGTTCGGGCCGTACCCAGACCCACCATTGACGGCCTGAGCGGTCTCTCCTGCGAGGTATTATTAATCAGGCCTTAGCGAGGCAAGGTGTGAGTAATGCAAGAGTAAGTTGGGGCATAGGGATAATCGTCGCGATACTTCTATCAGCCGCCGTCTACTCTTTCGGCCTCGTCGACCCCTACTACGCGATCTCATTAGTGCTGCTCCTAGTGGGCCTGTGGACCATTGCTTGTGCCTTTTTCCTTGTCGACCGCAAGGACCAATGGTATTATAGCGGATGGGGAGTCGTCCTTGCGTTTCTTTCCTCGTTCGCGTACCTGCAGAAATACACGATTGGTCTAGTGCTAATCGCAATCGTGGCATTGATACTGCTCTACGTTTATGTCGGCGGAACCAGCAAGATGATAACTGCAGCTAGTGCCCCGTCTTCTCCGGCTGGTGGAACGCCCGCTGCGACCGCTAGCTGACCTGCACATAGTCCGCTAGAAGTGGTTCGCCTCCCCTAATGGTCCACTTCAACCTGCCGGGGAACTCCTTCCCTTCATATGGAGACCAACCACACTTGCTCCGCACATTCTCTGCTTGGACCACTTCGGGCGATCGAATGTCGAGTATAGAGAAGTCTGCCCTCTTGCCCACATCGATGAATCCTCGATCTCTGAGGCCAAGGAAGGTGGCTGGGTTTGAGCAGGCCACTCGCGCGATGACGGTCGGAGGAATGTCCTCCTTCATCATCAGCCACGAAACCATATGCCCGTAGTCGTCGAGACCCGGGACCCCGCTCAGGCCATCGGAGAGCTTCTCATCCCGAAGGTGTGGAGCGTGGTCAGTGACCAGGAAGGACACGCTTCCGTTCCTGAGCCCCTCGACGAGCGCGGCCCTGTCACTCTCTGGCCTCAGCGGCGGGTTGGTCCGCAGCATCGGGTTCTCACGCATCTCCCCACGCTGATAGTACAGATGGTGCAGTGCTGCTTCGCATTCCAGAGTGACACCTTGAGACTGTGTGCCTTGTACGAGGGAAAGCGTTCCCTCGGTCGAAGCGTGGCAGACGTTGGCCCGCATTCCGGGGGCGGACCTCAGGGCTTCTATGACTCTTCTCACCGACTCCACCTCTGCAACCGGGGGCCTGATGTCGCTCTGTACGTCGGGCCTCTTCTCGCCGGCGAGCTCCCGAGTCTTCTGATCGATGATTCTCTGATCCTCGCAGTGGAGGCTTGCTGGCCTTCCGGTTCCCGCGATTCTGCCGAACGCCCTCTCCAGTTCGTCAGGCGGGAACTTCATGTCCCCGGTCGTCTTTGCCAGGTACAACTTGTAGCCCACCACCATGCTCGAGATCTTTTCCAGTTCACCCAGGTTCTCCTGGAGAACACCACCATAGAGCCGTATGTCCACAAGCGCCTTCTGACTCGCGAGTTTCGCTTTCTCCCTCAGAGCTGCCCTAGTAGTTGCGGGTCTGGGGTTGTTTGGCATGTCCGCGACCGTCGTCACGCCGCCGTGCACAGCGGCCTCGCTCCCGGTCCTGAAGTCTTCTTTATGTTCCCACCCGGGCTCGCGCATGTGCACGTGTATGTCGGTGAAACCCGGAAAGATCAGCGCCCGTCCCGCCCGTATCGTCCTCGCCCCCTTGAGCCCTTGCCTCTTCAGCTCCACGATCTTCCCTCCTCTGATGCCGATCTCCAGCTCCTGCAGCCAGAAGGGACTCACGACCTTGCCTGAGACCACGAGGTCGTGCTCCATGAGGATTACGACCTTACATGGTCAGGGACGCTATCGAAGTCTAGGAGGGAGTCACAGTAGAAGCACTGCAGCATCCTCTCGCGCTTCAGAGTCCGGAACTTGGGGACCACTGGTTCCCTTTCCTGGTTGGTTATGCAGAGAACCTCAGGGCATCTAATCCTGCCTTCGATAACATCGGGAACCTTTGGCGTGTACTTCGAGACCTTCCATTGATTTACGTAGTTGACCGTTATTGTAGGGAAGATCAACGCGAGAATGTCGGCGTCCTTCTGGTCGACCTGCCACCTGTCAATCTTGACGATGTCTTTCCTTCCCAGGCTTTTGCTCGTCACGTTCTGCAAGATGGCAACCGAGATCTCAGCTTGCATTCTTGCAAGCCTGTCCAGCCTTAGAACCTTTGCCACAGTCTCGGCCTTCCAGTCCGGAATGTGGTCGATGACTGTCCCTTCCTCAATCTTCCTGACGAGCATCCTTTCCTCGACCTTTTTCTCGCTCATCTAGCTCCTCCTCCCAGGACCAGGCTCATCAGGACTGTCCTCAGGGGTAACCCGGCCGCTGCCTGGACAAAGTAGTTAGCATATGTGGTCGCGTCCAGCTCCGCGGCTAGTTCATCGACTCTGGGGAGCGGGTGCAAGACCTTCAAGGACGGCTTCGCCTCTTTCAACGCAGCCAGGTTGACCTGGTACAAGCCTTTCACCTTCTCGAACTCAGTCGGGTCAGGGATTCTCTCCTTCTGAATTCGGGTCACGTAGAGCACGTCCAGTCCGCCGACCACGTTCCTCAGGTCCCTTTCTACTTTCGAAGTTGTTCCTCTTTGCTGGAGGAAGTGTCGCACCTCAGGACGCATCTGAAGCGCCTCAGGAGCTATGAAAGTCAACTCGACATCGTAGTTCGAAAGTGCGTAGGCCAGCGACGAAGCTGTCCTCCCGTACTTCAGGTCACCCAGGATGCCCACCTTGAGGCCGTCCAGTTTCCCGAACGCTTTCCTTATTGTGAAAAGGTCCATCATTGCCTGGGTCGGGTGTTCGCGGCTACCATCTCCAGCGTTGATCACGGGCTTGTCAGTGGTTTCGGCGGCGAACCTTGCAGCTCCGGGCATGGGGTGCCGGATGACGAAGCAGTCTGCCCCGTACCCTTCGAACATACGGGTGGTGTCGTGGAGCGTCTCTCCCTTCGAGACTGACGATGTTGCCGGGCTTGCAAACCCTGTGATTTGCATCCCCAAAGTTGCAGCGGCGATCTGGAAACTCGAATACGTTCTTGTGGATGGTTCGAAGAAGAGAAGCGCGGCCAGTTTTCCCCTCAGCAGGTCGTCAAGGCTATTGGGGCTCTTCTCGAGGTCCTCGACCGACTGGAACAGGCGCTCGAGTTGGTCGCGTGTGAAGTCTCTAATGCTGATAATGTCCCTGCCGAAGAAGTTGCCTTCCTTGGCCATCTGGGCACCCACCTCCAGGGGGAGTCTATTGACTTTTCGTCTCAGAGTCACCTTGAGATGTCGTGACTTGCTTAGACTCATGAGCAGACCCATTACAATGATGAACTGCGCAGATCTGAATCTCCCTGTAGCATGATTTCACCATCTGGCAGAGGACTGCCTCTTCCAGAAAGCAAGTTGCTTGGAATGGGAACAGTGTCCAAAGAAGCCTAAGACTTAACAGCGTCTCTTATCGTTATCGCAGTATTGTCGTTTCCTTCTTCCGTCCCGTCCCGTCCTGCATAGAATCGTAGATGGCTTCGAATGCCAGGTGATGAACCGCTCGACCTCGTCGACGAAAATGACAAGGTAATCGGGGTCGCCGCGCTGAGGAGTTGTCTCGAACAGGGCCTTTTGCACAGAGCGGTCGCTGTTCTCGTGCTAAGATCCACTGGCAGGATCCTGCTGCAGCAGAGAAGCAAACGCGATTTGTGGCATCCAGGACTGTGGACACTTTCCTGCACCGGACACGTGAGGGAAGGAGAGACTTACAGGGCTGCGGCCAGGCGGGAGCTCGCCGAGGAATTGGGATTACGATCGCCGCTGAGGGTGTTCTCGAAGCTCCTTCTTCCTCCAATCTCCAGCAGGGGTCTGACAGAATGGGAGTGGGTTTCTCTGTTCATCTCGAAGTCTGACCAGCATGTAACCGCCGACCCTGCAGAACTCGAGACTGTCAAAGAGGTCTCCACATCCGAACTCAGACGAATGCTCGCCGAACCTAGACTGACTCCTGACGCAAAGATTCTCCTTGGGGCTTTTTTGAGATCGCATGGCAAACAGCCCGAGCATGAAATACATCTGTCAGCTTGACGCTTTTATAGAAAGCTCCATTGGTTAGGCAGATGGACCCCTTGCAGGAACTCTCCTTTCATCTTACGGGGGAATCTAGAGTGATAGTCATAGCAGAGAGGGATGTCGACCTCAGAAGCGTGACAGTTGGAAATCGACTCGTCCTTTTGAAAGTTGCGGAAGGGTCTCGAGCTGCGGGTGGGCGAGGCGGAGGATTCGGGGAGAGAAGAGTGGTGGGGGTCTACTACTTTAGTTCGTTCGGAGGTTCCTGGACAAAGCTCTTCGAAACGCAGGAGGAATCGAGGATTGAGGGCTTCGAAATTCCCTACTACATCTCTCGTCTGCCCCTCACCCTCGCCGACGGTACTGAGACGATGGGGTATGGTGTGGTCGAGCCAGAGCTCGTCAGGCAGATGGCGGCCAAGGCCGGAATTTCGTTTCCTCCTTAAGTGAAATCAGAAGAAGGTTCGTTTCCGTGGATGGGAGTTCTCGTCACTGGATCAACCGGCATGGTCGAAAGGAATCTATCTGTCTACTTCGGATGCAAGGGATGTGCGCTAACAGGTTTAGGCCGTCAGAATCAGCTCGACCTTCACATCCTCAGGTATGTTGAGCTTCGTGATCTGCCGCATGGTCCTGTCGTCAGGCTGGACATCCAGAATTCGTCGGTGAACCCTCATCTGCCAGTGGTCGAAAGTGTGGCTCCCCTCCCCCGTGGGCGCCTTTCGCGTGGTGATTTTGAGTGTCTTCGTGGGGAGTGGTTGAGGGCCTCTCACCCTCACGCCGGTCTTTTCAGCGATGTCCCTGATGTCCTTTGCAACTCTCTCAAGCTCGGGAAGATTCGTGCTCGTGAGCTTGATCCTGGCGAACTGGGGCATTTTCCTGGAACCGCGCCGCCCGACTCTATTTAGAGCTTTACGTCAACGAGGCCATTTCCCTGCAGGTTCCCCGGACAGTGGTCAGGGTGATGGGGTTCACCTTCATGTAGCGACGCAATCGCCTTGAGGGCCATGACCGTGCTGGCAGGGAGAATAGCTAAGGTCTCCAGCACTCGTCAAAGACGGCCACTTAACTGAGCATCCTTCAGATTGGAAAGGCCCACCTCTTCCCCTTTCTGTATTCCAACACTTGAATGCTCTTTGTTTCGTAGTAGGTGTCTAGGCCCTCGATTCCGTTCTCTCGCCCGAACCCGCTCTGCTTGGTCCCCCCAAAGGGAACCTCGGCCCTCGAAATGGGGGGTGAGTTGACCCATGTCGTTCCTGCCTCGAGTCTCTCGGCTGCGTAGTACGCCTTCTCCAAATCCTTCGTCCAGATTGAAGAACCCAGACCGTACATGGTGTCGTTGGCCACATCGAGGGCCTCCTCCAAGTTCTTCACCAGAAAGATGGGGAGCGCTGGCCCAAAGCACTCCTCTCTCGCGATTCTCGCGTCGTAGTCTACGCCCGTAAGCAGCGTTGGGCTGTAGAAGCAACCGCCGCTCAACATCTTCTCAGCTGGCCTCCCGCCTCTGATGAGGAGCTTTGCGCCTCTGGCCTCGGCGTCCGAAACGAGTGACTCGACCTTCTCCCGCTGCTCCTTCGTGTGCAATGGGCCCATGTGCGTACGCTTTTCCATGCCATTTCCAACATTGATGGCCTTGACCCTATCGACGAGTTTCTTCACGAAATCCTCAGCGATTGACTCGAAGAGGAAGAGTCTCTTCACGGAGGTGCAGGACTGTCCGCAATTCCTGAATCTGCCCCAGGTCGCCCCCTCGACCGCCAACTCCAAGTCCGCATCTTCGCAGACTATCATTGGGTCGGAACCCCCGAGCTCCAGAGTCAACCTCTTGATGGTCTTCGCTGAGCTTTCCATGATGCCTCTGCCTGTCGCCGTCTCGCCAGTGAAGGCAATCTTTGCAACCTTGGGGCTGGCGATGATCTCCTCTCCAACGACGCTTCCAGGACCAGTCACGACATTGACTGCTCCTGCTGGAAGGCCAGCCTTTCCAAAAAGTTCTACGACTCTTAGGTCAGTGAGGGGAGTCGTGCTCGCCGGCTTGACCACGAATGTGTTCCCCGCGGCGAGCCCGGGTCCGACTTTCCACCCCATCAAAGAGACAGGGAAGTTCCATGGGAGTATCGCGCCCACTACGCCGAGGGGTCTCTTAGTTACGATGAAGAATCCCTCTCCTGTGGGGAACTGCGTATGGGCTCCTCTCTCACTGCCGACCAACCCGGCGTAGTACTCGAACGTGTTGGCGAACGAGTTGATCTCGCTCCTCGATTCGCTCAGGGGTTTTCCCTGCTCCAAAGTCAGACTTGTAGCCAACTCCTCTGCGCTCGCCCTGACAAGTTCAGCGATCCTGAGCAGCATCCTGGAACGTTGAATCGCAGGCTTCTCCGACCAGACTTTGAATGCCTGGGCCGCCGAATCGATTGCGATCCTTGCATCTTCTCTTCCGCCTCTTGGGACTGAATCAACCACTTCCCCAGTCGCGGGGTTGTGAACCTCGAAGCTCTCCTCCCCTTTAGCGGCCGTCAACTCTCCGTCGATTAGCATCTTCACTGTAGGTTCAGTTCTCCCGACTTCGCCGGATGTGTATAAGAATTGTCAGCGCTTCGTCTGCAACACACACCCCGTTGCTCACGAATCGTTTTAAGACGACTTCAGATCTCGAGTCATAGGGTTTGTACCTGGACTCTGCTCAGGAGGGGCTCCTCAAGGGTGAGGGCGGGGATGCGAAGCGGATCGCGATGGAGATGCTGACGAAGGTCGGGGACGCCGTCGGCGCCGAGTCGCTCGTCCCGATTAGATCGGCTCACGTTCGCGCTGATTACTTGGACCTTCACGATGAAGGTGTCGAACTATTCGAGCATCTCGCAGCTTCGGGCGGAGAGTTCGGCGTTCCTACGACTGCGAATCCGGCTAGCATCGATTTGGTCGACTGGGAGAGCTTTGGCATCTCTTCAGAATTCGCAAGAGAGCAGGTCAGGCTCTGCACGGCCTACTACCGGTTGGCAGGAATGCCGTGCTGGACCTCCGTCCCATACCAGGTCTGCAACTTTCCCAAGCCTGGCGAGACTGTCGCTTGGGCCGATCCCAACTCCGTGGTCTTCGCGAACTCCATCCTCGGCTCCCGGACCAACAGGCTAACTGGTAGGACGGACCTTGCCTGCGCGATACTGGGGATGACACCGAAGTTCGGAATGCTCCTTGACGACAACCGGGTAGCGGATGTCGTCTTCAGGGCCCCTTCCGGGATCCTTTCGGATTTGGACTACCGGTCGCTCGGCTACCTGATTGGAAAGAGCGTTGGTGCAAGAGTCCCTGCTCTGGACGGAGTTCCCCAGGACGCCGTATCCGACGACCTGAAGCACCTTGGTGCGGCAGCGGCATCTGCGGGACCTCTGGCAATGATTCACTATTTGGGCATCTCGGGAGACTCGAGAGCTCTGGGCGTTGCGGCCACAGGCAGGATGTCCGAGAGAATCGACGTCTCCAGGTCCGATCTGGAATCCGTCGAAACTGAAATGAACCAAACTCAGGAGAACCCTGACTTGGTCGCCCTCGGCGCACCGCACCTGTCGGTTTCCGAGCTGGGATCGCTTGCCAGGCTGTTGGAGTCGCGCAAGATGAAGCAGGGGATCAGGTTGTACGCGTACACCTCACAGCAGGCCTACGAGATGGCAACTAGGGCTGGGATACGCGCGGACATCGAAGCTGCAGGTGGGATGTTGTCTCAGGGGACCGATGCTGATGTCTCTCCTCTGAAAGCCATGGGCTTCCATGTCGTCATGACGAACTCGGCCCTGCTCGCGCAGACGCTCAGGACAGAGAGAGCCGTTAAGGTGAGGTACGCCTCACTAAGAGACATCATTCGAGAAGTGACTTTATGAGGCCCAAGATACCTATCGCTTCGGTCGAAGGAGAGGAGGAAGAGGTGGTCCTGGCGAGTTGAAGAGACGGCCCATCCTGAGAAGGAAGGATCTGTTCTTGTTCGACCTCGACGGGGTCTTCTACAAAGGCAAGGAGAACAGGGAGAAGATCGGAGGCACGAGAGTCATTGACGCCCTCCGCATGTTAGGGAAGAAGCTCTTCGTCCTGACAAACAACTCGACCGATTCCGTTGAGACAATCTACGAACGCCTCTCCGAGTTCAACATCCATGTCAAGGAGGGGGAGATTCTGACGAGCGCCCGCCTAACGGCTGAGTACATCGGCGCCAAGTATGGGCATGCGCCCTACTTCCTCATCGGCGAGTCAGGGCTCGAATCGGAGATGAAGAGGTGCGGCCACACCCGAACCGAGGCCACGGAGGCCAAATTCGTCGTCGTCGGGCTGGACAGGAAGCTCACCTATGAAAAACTTGATCGAGCCGCACGGCTCGTGAGGAACGGGGCCTCGATTGTCGCGACGCACTCTTCAAGGCTCTACATGTACAACGACGGACCGGCAATCGCGACCGGGCCCATCGTTAGAGCGCTGGAGTACGCCACTCGGAAGAAAGCGACTTTGATTGGTAAGCCTTCGCCTTTGATGTTCAGGATTGCGCTCGAGCGTGCCGGATGTGTCGAGAGGCAATCCGTGATGATCGGTGATCAGGTGGATACAGACCTGGAGGGTGCATCCAAGGCGGGAATCGACTCGATTCTCGTCACTTCGGGCATCGACCAAGACGCGCGAGGGATTGCGATGGCAACTATTTCCAACGTGGACGAAATCGTGGACCTGCTCTAGGCTAGAAAGTCGGAACTCGAGGCTCCCTTCTCAGCGCGCGCTAAGCGGGACAGGCAAGTGTCAACAGCGGTGGAGGGACTACCAGCTGGAGCGGAAGAGGTTCTCGCACCGTGTTTATGCTAGAGTCGATTCCAGCTCGTCGAAAACCTCGTCGGCAATCTTCATGTCAAGTATCCTGCAGTTCTCGGAGACCTGTTCCGGTTTGGAAGCCCCCACTATTGGCGCGGTCACCGCAGGGTTGCGGAGGATCCACGCTATCGCGAGTTGTGCCAGCGGCATGTCTGCCCGGGCGGCCACGGCCTTTAGCTTCTCAAGGGCCTGGAAATTTCCATGGCCCTTGACCCTGTCCCAGTACCTAGGACTGGTCGAACCCCTGCTCCCCTCTGGAGGAGTTGCGCCCTTGCTGTACTTGCCAGTGAGGAAACCGCCCCACAGCGGGCTGTAGGTGAAGACGTCCAGTCCATGCCTCAGGCAGTACGGGAGCAGGTCCTTCTCCGGGTCGCGGGCCAAGAGATTGTATTGCGGCTGGAGGGCCACGGGTTTCGATAGACCCAGCCTTTCGCACAATTTCATTGTAGCATCAAGCTGCTCCGGCAAGAAGTTGGAGGCTCCAATCTGCCTCACGATCCCTTTCTTGACAAGGCTGTCCATTGTTCTGAGAGTCTCCTCCAGGGGCACGTCCGGGTCGAACCTATGCATGTAGTATAGGTCGATGTAGTCGGTGGCGAGGCGTTCGAGGCTCTTCGAAACCTGAGACTCGATGTGTTTCTTCGAGAGGCCGGGGAACTCTGGATTGGTTTCGATCAACATTCCGACCTTTGTCGCGATGTGGACTTGGTTGCGATTACCCCGCAACGCGCGGCCGATAATCTCCTCTGACTTTCCATCGGTGTAGATGTCCGCGGTGTCGATGATGTTGATTCCGAGGTCCAGGGCCTTGGATATCACCGCCGCTGACTTCTCCGCATCTAGCTGCTTGCCGAAGTTGTTGGTGCCAAGGCAGATGCGGGAAACCTGGGGCCCCGAAGGCCCGAGGGACTTGTATTGCATGGAGGGTACTTAGCACTGTGGCCTAATTGACCCTTTGCTGTGGCTGTCTTTGTTCGAACGTTGTTTCAGTCCGGAAGAGGCGCGCGGCTGGTGGCTTAGTCGCGGCTCCATCTGGGTCAAGCTTAAATCAAATCGCGCACGTGTGGTGATCCTTTTGCAGCACGCCTCCAAGACGCCAGCCAAGTGCGCCATCTGCGGTTCCATAGAGGCACGGGCGGGCACCTTCCCCATGGTCGTGGGGGTCGGCAGGGTATGCCTCAACGACGGCATGAAGAAGGTGAAGTGCGAGGTCTGCGGGAACGAGGTCAAGCTGCTCACCTCATCCCATTTGCAGGGGAAGACCCTCTGTCTCTCCGACTATCTGAAGGAGGTCGAGAAGTACAGGCAACACCTCGTGGTGGGCTTCGACGAGGATACCGAGCCGCTGGACTTGATTCTTAGGAAAGCATCGAAGGGCGGCCCGGAAGGGTATACCCTGCTCGCGATCAGGAGAGGGAGAAACAGCACTCACGTCTGGGAGGCCGAATACGAAAAGACCGAAGTCTTTCAGATGAGATGCAGCTAGTCTGGACAACACTCTAGAAGTGAGGGGTACGGGAGTGTTTGAGGTGACTGAACTTCATGATTCTTCGGTGCTGGTCTGCTTCGATGTTGGTCGACATACACTCCAAGATGTCTTTTCACCTTTGGCGAAGAGGCACCTAGATCATTCGCACCTTTCCCCATGTTCTTGGTGGAGAGACCTAGTGCAGGCTTTCTTAAAGACGGGGGAAGCCAAAGGAAAGTAAGGGTAAGGTATGGGTTACCATCCCGCCAATTCTCCCTCCTAGGGGAAATGGGGTACCCGTATGTGCTCCTGCTGGACCGTACCATACTTTGGGCTCTAGGTGGCCTTACCCAGGCAGTTCGAAGACGACACCTAGAGAAGTTGTTCTGAAACTTGTCGCTCCATGTGTCGGGAGATCCCGAGCCCCGGCGATGTGTGAGGAACGCACTACGCAACAGGGTCCTATCTGGGTCCTGGGCATAGAGTGAAATTGGTTAACGCGTGCTGTCTGACCCTATCTTGCCTTCCGTGCTGCCCTGAAACTATGTGAGCGCGCGCGCCGGAAATCAAGTTCGAGCTCAAAAAGCGGGGTCAGGACACCAAATTGCCGTACACCTGGAAGACGCTCTCTGAGGCGTGTCGTAACGGTCTGCCGATCCCTCGGTTCGAAAGGGAGGGTTCGAAAGAGGTTGCAGCCGTTGAACGCTCTGCCAAGCTTGGCACCCTGTCCGAAGCCCGCCTGGCGCAGAGGCGTGAAGTCTCGGCTAGCGGCGCTCGCTCGCTAGATACGGATTCCAACTCCGGGCCAGTCGCAATACCTCCATCCCGAGCGGATGAGCTTTCTTGACCGTTGATTGAGTCGAGCAACAACCCCAAGGTTTTTTGAGGGACTTTCTTTCTCGGCAATAGTATGTTGCAGGTCGAGGTACTTGGTCTGGCTGCAGGATTCTTCGTGGCACTCGGACTGGTCCCCCAGATACTACGTGTATGGAAACTCAAGGACGCGCAAGAGATAAGCTTGTCATTCAACCTGTTGTCTTTGACCGGAACGATTCTTTGGCTAGCCTACGGCCTATTTTTGGGGCTGATTTCTGTTATCCTTTGGAACGGCACAAATGTCGTTCTTCTTACTCTGCTCTTGCTCGTGAAACTGAAGTACGGAATGGGTCATAGCACTCCCGAGAGTTGAATGCCGTTCCGATTCTCGGAAACAACCAGAGCCAATCGCGTGTGACAGGCTGCTAGTAGGCCGGAAGCGTTGGGAATTCTCCGCGCCAATCCTCGGTCGAAATCTCCCCCCGGGGGGCGATTCAGGTCGCTTCGAACAATCGGGAACTGGATTGTGGCCTTCTAACATCGCTCAATTCCCAGAAGCAAGAGTGAAACATCGAATCAAGCTCTTATTGTCGTGTCAACAACGGATGGACTCGTGAATCAGGAAGCAATCGGAAGGGAATTTCCAGTCAAACGACACACGGCTTACTTGAATAACGCGAGCTACACTCCCATGTTTGATTCCGCGATCTCCGAGGTGACGAGGCAGCTGAAGAGGTTCTCGGAGAACGGCCCCGACGATCCGTACTACCTGAATTTCAAGACGGGAGCGAACGTCGCTAGGGAGAAGCTGGCGGCCCTCTTGAACGCACGCGCCCAGGGAATCGTCTTCACTGAGAGCGCCACCCAATCCATAAACTTGGTGGCGAACGGTTTCAGGTTCAGCAAGGGCGACACCATCATATCCAGGGGTGCTCCAACGACCGAACATCCCTCAGACTACCTCCCATGGCTCTATTACGCGGCAGCAAAGGGCGTAAAGATTCACGACGTGCCTGTCGACGCCGTTGGCATCCCAAACCTCGCCGAGCTCGACTCCGCCATCAGAGACACCAAGGCCAAGTTGGTGGTTACGAGTCACGTCCTCTACAACCTTGGCACCGTAGAGCCGGCCGAGGAAATGTGCAAGATCGCCCACGAGAGGGGGGCCGCCTTCTTCCTGGATATCTCCCAGTCCCTGGGAAACATCAAAGTAGACTTGGAAGCCATTGGATGCGATTTCGCTGCCGGGACCGCGTCGAAGTGGCTCTGCGGGCCCCTCGGGGTGGGTTTCCTCTACTGCAAGGACGAGGCAGCCGACCAACTGGAGCCTCTGAACTTCGGCGCTAACGCGACCGAATACGTCAACAACCTCTCCTACAAAGTTCTCTCTGGGGCTGCCAGACTGCAGGAGGGATTCCGGAACTGGGCCTACGTCTACTCGTTCGCTGTCGCGATGGACGTCTGGAGCAGTTTCGGTCTGGAAGAGATTCGCAAAACCGACATGAATCTTGCCCGCAGCATCGTGGAAAGAATCACGGAAATGAAGAGTGCTTACAGGCTCCTAGCCGACTTTCATGACGGCAGAAGAACTTGCATCATTCCAGTTGAGACCCTCAACGAGAGCCCCTTGGACGTGGTGCAACGAGCGCTAAAGGCCAAGGTGACCATCGCTCAGCGAGAGTTCGGTGAGAAGAAGATACTAAGAATCTCCCCACACTTCTACAACGACGAGCACGAAGTCGACAGACTCTTCGAGGTTCTTTGACGAGTCTCCAGAACTAGCAAGGCCTAGAGCTCATCAGAAAGTGCCAGCTTGAGGGCGTGTAATCCCTTTCTGCCCTTTCCATTCAGTATACTTGCTGATTATCGACATCTCTAATTAGGTGCAGGCTGAACGCAACTGCAGTTCGTAGATTGGTAGCCTATCATAAACGAACCGAGGAGAAGGAAGAGGATAAGGGACACAACCACCCGTTCAAGGAGAAGTGCGGCCCTCACTGCCCTAGAAACGAACACTACAAGGGCCCGGTAAGAAAGCCGGACCTCTTTCACAGGAAAAAGGGATAGTGATTGGTAAGGCATAGAAGGCACTAGGGAATCCTTTGGAGGGCTCTTCACAGGGACCCTAGCAGTCCTCTGTCCAGATCGATGGTGTCTTCCGGGTCAGAGTTTTATAATCGAACATTCCGTCTTTTCGCTTAGGGACAATCTGCATCTAGTATGACCAATTCTTCTGACATCTCAGAACGCTACGAAAAAGCATTGAAGAAAACGGAACAACTGGCGGCTATCGTAGTTATTCTATCCGTAATCGCGTTTGTCTTGCTGTTTGTTCTTTGATGGAGGGTGAAGAGAGGAAGAATGGAAGGAACATCTGAAGGAAACCTGCGCAGATTGCAGAGGATCAATAGATATCTAACGATAGCTTCGGTGGTCCTCGCTGTCATGGTGGTCTTGCTGGCAGTTCTCGTCTTCGGGTAAGTCAATATGCTGAGAAAATCACGGACCGCCAAACAATCCGAACCCTTAGAGCGCATCGAGGCTTCGACATAGAGTGCCACAACCTTCGAAGCAGGGCTTCGTGAAGGTGCTCGGTTACCGCCTCTTCTACAAGTCCTTCGGAACACCCTGCAGGGGTACAATCCTTTGCCTCCATGGCGGCCCGGGTGCGACACACGATTACCTGCTGCCGCTGGCCGATCTTGCGAAGGATGGATACAGGGTGGTGTTCTACGACCAGCTTGGTTGTGGCAGGTCCGAGGTCCCCCGTGACAAGCAGCTCTTCGTCCCAGAGAGGTACGTCGAGGAGGTCGAGGCATTCAGGAAGCAGATGAAACTGGGGAAGGTTCACGTCATCGGGTCTAGCTGGGGAGGGATGCTGGCAATAGCTTATGCATTGAAGTACCAAAGGAACATGCGAAGCATGACGACTGTCGGAGGTCTACACAGTGTTCCTCTGACCACCCAGGAGATGAGCAGGATGAAGAACGAGCTCCCGAAGGATGTGAGAGCTGTGATGGACAAGTACGAGGCCGCAGGGGATTACGAAAATCCCGCATACTCTCGGGCAGCTATGGTCTTCTACAAGAAGCATGTGTGCAGGCTGGCTGTCTGGCCGAAAGAATTGAGTTACTCCTTTGACCACGTGAGCAAGCCGGTCTACTACACCATGAATGGGCCCAACGAGTTCACGATAATAGGGAATATCCGCTACTGGGACGTGACTGACAAACTGGGATCTATTGTCGTCCCAACCTTGGTGCTGACTGGGGAATTCGACGAGGTTTCGCCGAAGGTCGGCGGGGCTATCCACCGGAACATTCGAGGGTCAAGACTTGTAGTATTCTCAGGGTGTTCTCACACTCCGTTCTGGGAGAACAGGAAGACATTCATGAATGTCGTAAGTGGGTTCTTAGGCAGCGCCTAACCGCAGCTGAGATGCCATGCACGCGCTTGAAGAGGAGCGCGTTCTCGACGATGAAGATTGCGACTCGAACCCACCTGTCGGCTACTCCGACCGGAGTCGAGATATCCGTCGCTACGAGGTATGGCAACTGGGCGCCTTACCACATACCCTCGAACTCAACAAGTTTACACACCGATTCTTAAGCCCGGCAGAGCAATCTCAATTCGGTCGACGTCCCCATTGGTCAACGAGGAAATGAAAGTGCTCAATGGTCTCCTTCATGAGATAGAGAATCTAAAGGAAGGGCTCGAACCCAACGTTCTTTCTGCGTGGTACAACAAGATAGCCAGCGACGCTAAGGTAGACGCACCGAGCTACCTGACCGATTCAATTGATGTCGTCCAGGACCCAATCCTGCCGATGAAGTTCGAGTTCAAGACATCAAAGCGAGCGGTGAAGTACGTCTTGGACGCGATTGACCGGAACCTTCCAGACATGCCGACGGCGACGAGGCTCTACTTCCAGAAGCTGTCGGAACTGATACAGGCCGAGATGCTCCGGTAGGCCTTCGGCCTAGTCTCGACCGTCAGGGGAGTGGTGGAACCCGCAACCGAAGACTGCTGCTCTCCACCACCTGAGCCAGTCTGACGCCTTCGGGAATCAGCTAAATACGGCATGTCGGAGCCGCAGTTCCTATGGCTCAGAACGAGCCGTCAAAGACAGACGTGCTTCTGGCTAATCCAGCACCTCTCGGCCTCATGGCCTTCGGCATGACCACAGTCCTACTCAACCTCGCAAACGCGGGCACCATACCTCTGGATTCGGTCGTCCTGGCGATGGGCCTATTCATTGGAGGACTTGCTCAGATCTTCGCCGGAACCTTCGAGTTCAGGAAAGGCAACACATTCGGGATGACTGCCTTCATCTTCTATGGTTTCTTCTGGATCTCCTTCGTCTTCATCCAAATCATCCCCAGTCTCGGGTGGGGCGGCGCCGCCGCAGCATCCACGGCAGCCTCAATCTCAGCGTACCTCTTCCTCTGGGGCATCTTCAGCTTCTTCATGTTCCTGGGCACCCTCAGGCTCAACGGTTCCCTGATGTTGGTGTTCGGCACACTCTTCATCCTCTTCTTCCTGCTTTCGGCAGGATTTGCTTGGAACAACTCGAACCTCCTAAAGTTCGCAGGGTATGAAGGAGTCCTCTGCGGGCTGAGCGCAATGTACGCGTCGATAGCCACAGTCCTGAACGACGTCTACAGGAAGACCGTGCTACCCCTCTTCCCAGTCAAGCCGAAGAGTTAGAAGCCGGCTCGGAGGCTCACTCTTTCTTTTCTTTACCCTGAACCAGCTCGCGTATCTTCTCCACGACCTCGGCGTTGGCCAAGGTCGTGACGTCCCCATAGTCCCTGTTTTCGGAGATCGACACCAGGATCCTGCGCATTATCTTGCCCGATCGTGTCTTCGGGAGGTCTGAGACGATGTAGACATTCTTAGGCCTGGCGATGGGCCCAAGCTCTTTGGTGACGTTGGCCTTGACCCTCTCGGCTATCTCCTTGCTTGGTTCGTAGCCTGGCTTCAGGGACACGTAGATGATTGGGATGTGCCCTCGGAGCTCGTCTTCGATGGCCACAGCCGCTGCCTCCCCCACTTCGACGGTCGTGAGGGCTGCATTCTCTAGCTCCTTGGTTCCGAGCCTGTGCCCGGCCACCTTGATGACGTCGTCGATTCTGCCGATGATTCTGAAATACCCATCGGCGGTTTCGACCGCACCATCTCCCGTGAGATAGGGCCAGTCCCTCCAGTCTTTGCTCTCCTTGTTCTTGCAGTACCTCTCATAGTAGATTTTGATGAACTTGTCAGGGTCTCCCCAGACGGTCTGCATGATCCCTGGCCACGGGTTCTTGATGCAGATGTTGCCTGCCGCCCCTTCTCCGGCCTTGACCTCCCTGCCGTCTTCGTCGTAGACGATCGGGTATATTCCGGGCATCCCGGGCCCGGCGCTCCCTGGCTTCATGGGCAGGATTGCTGGTAGGGTACTGCAGAGGAAACCTCCTGTCTCCGTCTGCCAATACGTGTCGCTGATGGCAACGTCTCCCTTCCCCACTTCCTGGTAGTACCAACGCCAGGTCTCCGGCTCGATTGGCTCGCCCACGGTGGTCATGGACTTGAAGTGGAAGTCGTACTTCCGCGGTTCATCCGGTCCGGACTTCCTGAGCATCCTGATGGTAGTTGGTGCGGTGTGGAAGATGGTGACTCCGAGGCGTTCGGCTATCCTCCAGAGCCTCCCAGCGTCCGGGTAATTCGGGACTCCCTCGTACATCACGCTGGTGCCGCCTACGGCTAGGGGCCCGTAAACGATGTAAGAGTGGCCAGTGATCCACCCGATGTCTGCATAGCACCAGAAGACATCCTCTGGGTGGATGTCCTGTTGATACTTCGCGGTCGCTGCCACATAGGCGAGGTACCCACCTGTCCTGTGCTGCGCTCCCTTTGGCTTCCCCGTGGAGCCACTCGTGTACATGAGGAAGAGCGGAGCCTCCGAGTCCATCGAAACGGGATCGACTGTCTTCCCCCTGAACTCCTTCATGAGGTCGTCAACGAAGTAGTCCCGCCCTTCGACCATGGGCACGCTGGAGGAGTACTTTCCTGCATGGCGCCTCCAGACCAGGACCTTGTCCACAGTAACTCCTGCCTTCTTCGCCTCCACGACGGTCTCGTCCGCATCCTTCTTTTTGTCGAGAAGTTGCCCGTTCCTGTAGTACCCGTCGCAGGTCACGAGCACATGGCTTCCAGAGCCGACGAGCCGTTCAGAGCAAGCTCTTGCGCTGAATCCACCGAAAACTTCGCAGTGGATGATCCCTAGCCTCGCGCATGCGAGCATGGATATCGGAAGCTCAGGGGTCATGGGGAGATGGAATGTGACCCTGTCGCCAGCCTTGAGGCCGAGCGACTTCAGTACGAGGGCGAACTCGTTCACTTTTCTGTAGAGCTCCTGGTACGTAAACACTTGGTGGGGTTCGTCTTCCGGTTCGGGAACCCAGATTATGGCGGCCTTGTTCTTGTACTTCTCGAGATGCCTGTCGACGCAGTTGTAGGACGCATTCAGCTTGCCTCCAACGAACCACTTCCAGAACGGGGGATTGCTCGAGTCCAACGTGGTGTGGAACGGCTTGTCCCAGCTCAGGACTTCGGCGTATTCTCTATAGCATTCGGGGAAGTTCTTCTCGCTAAACCTCTTGTAAATGTCAGGGTCGGCCATGTTCGCCTGCTCCACGAACTTGGCCGGCGGGTTAATCATCGCCTCTTCTTTCCAGTGAACCTCCATTTTCGACTCTCCCTTCTCTGTCTCTGTCATGCCAATTGGCCGCCTCAGAGAGGCAGATAAAGAGATTGCCCCGAAGTCGTTCGGTTTCGTGATTTCCGGAGGTTGGTGCTTCAGCGCTTCTTTGCGCCAATCGGCAGCTGGGGAGCGCTCTCGGCAACCCGGACCCGGGCGTCAACGACCACTGCACCCCTCCCTTCCCGCAGGACCATAACCGGGTTGAGGTCCAGCTCGGCGACCTCCGGTATGTCCTCGACGAGCAGGCTGAGACGGAGCATCACCTCTTCCAAAGCCTTCACGTCGCGCTTCGGCTCCCCTCTGTACCCGTCCAGTACCGGGAATGTCCTGAGAGACCTGACCATCTGGTGAGCGTCGGCGTCCGTCAATGGAGTCAGCCGGACCGAGACGTCTCTCAGAAGCTCCACGAGGGCACCCCCGATTCCGCACGCAAGAAGGGGTCCGAAGTTGGGGTCGTTGGTGACCCCCACGAACATCTCGGTCGCATCGGAGACCATTTCTTGGACAATGAATCTCGCGCCGGAAAACCCGCTCTTCTCAAGGCGTTCCCCCATCTTCTTCGCCGTGGCCTCAACTTCCTTGGGCTCGAGACCGACCTTCACGGCGTCGAGCTCGGTCTTGTGCAGGAGGCCTGGGGCAGACCCCTTCAAGACGACCCTGCCAGGGAACGCCTCTGCGGCCTTCGCGGCTTGGACAGGGTCGAAAGCCTCAACAGTTCTGACCAAGGGGATTCCGTAGCAACTGAGAAGGGCGTTCGTGCTGGCTGGGTCGAGCCAGCCCTCCTTGTTGGCCAGCGCCTCCGATACCAGAGCGGCGGCCTCCAGCTTCTTGACTTCCGGGAACTCCCTTGCGGAGCCAAGAGGAGTTGCCAGCCACTTGCCGTAGCTCACCGCTTGGGCGAGAGCCTGTGCTGCCAGCTCCGGGAACTGGTAGGACGGGATTCGGACCACGCCGTCAGATAGCTGCCCGGACACGCCCTTCGTGGCCATGAAATTCGTTATGACTGGAATCCGACCCTTCAGCTCCCTGGTCGCCTTGATTATGGCGGCTGCAACATCCTCTGTCTTGACCGCCATGGGCGGGATGAAGACCACGATCAGCGCGTCAATGTTGGAGTCGTTCGACACCGCACGGATTGCGTTCGCGTAGTCTGCAGCCTGCGCGGCCGAAGTCATATCGACAGGATTCTTGGTCCCGGCGATGGGCAGGAGGAACTTCGCGAGCTCAGCTCTGGTCTGCCCGGACAGCTCGGGCACATGCATGCCGAGGCTCTCGCATGCGTCAGCCGCCAAGATTCCCGGCCCCCCGGCGTTCGTTATGATTGCAATCCTGTCGCCTTTCGGAACGGGCTGAGTCGAAAGGAAGGCCGCGACGTCAAACATCTCCTCCAGCGAATCGGTCCTGATGATTCCGGACTGTTTGAAGAGAGCCTCTACAGTGACGTCCGAGGCGGCTACCAGGGCCCCGGTGTGAGATTGCGTCGCCCTGAAGCCTGCGGCCGACCGGCCGCTCTTGACTACAACAATGGGCTTCTTCCGGACCACTCTCTTCGCGAGCCTCGCGAACCTTCTGGGGTTCCCGAAGGACTCAAGGTGCAGCAGGATGACATCCGTATCCTCATCGTTCTCCCAATATTGGATCATGTCGTTGCTGGAGATATCGGCCTTGTTCCCAACAGAGATGAAGCTCGACATACCAAGCCCGAGTTTGTTGAGCTGGTCGATTATCGCATAACCGAGAGCCCCGGACTGAGACAGGAAGCCGAGCTTGCCCGGGATTGACCTTGGCGGCGCGAACTGGCCGTTTAGGCTAACTGCGGCCTTTGTGTTGATGATGCCCATGCAGTTCGGCCCGATGAGCCGCATTCCTGACTCTCTGCAGACCTTGACGAGTTCCTCCTGGAGGCGGACGCCCTCCCCCCCTATCTCAGAGAAGCCTGATGAAATCACCACGACGGCCTTCACTCCCTTCTGTGCGCACGCCCTGGTGGTCTGAACGGCAAAACGGGCCGGGACCACTATGAACGCGAGGTCCACCGGGTCTGGGCAGTCCAGGACCGACTTGTAGGCGGCTACAGACTGGACAACGGGAGTATCTCTGTTTACAGGGTAGACGGGGCCGTTGAAGTCTGCCTCGACTATGTTCCTGAAGAGTGCGCCCCCGATAGCCATCCTGTCTCTGGATGCCCCTATCACCGCAATGCTTCTAGGCTCAAGGAAGCGCTTCACGGCAGCGACCGCAGAGTCAGCCTCGCGCCGCTCGAACGCAGCGATGCCGGCAGGTTGCATCGATGTCGGGAACGTCACCCTGACGCATCCCGGGGCCGCATGTATCTGGACTGGGAACCCCAGGTTTCTAACGAAGTTCAAAGCATAGTGAGTCTCGGCCGCAGTCGCCGCGCTGAAGGTCGTGATGCCCGCCTCGGTGGCCGCCTGCGCGAGCTGACCTAGGAGGATCGAACCCAGCCCTTTACGGTGAAAACCATCCGCAACACTGACTCCCATTTCTGTTGGTTCGCTTCCTGAATTAGCGTAGTCTGCTTCTCCGACGACCTTCCCGTCCCTTATTGCGACAAGGCTGAACGCCCCGTCTGGCGCAAGAATCTCATCGACGAATCCTTCCGGGTCAATCGCCTTCTTCAGGAACCTCGAGAGGATCGACTCTTCAGACAGACCCCCAAAGAACTCCGACAACAACTCTCGGTCGTCACCCTTGGCTCTCCTGACGTGCACCAGAGAGCCGTCCTTGAGGACCACATCTCCCTTGAACTTCTCCATCATCGTTCGAACCTCAATCGCTTGAACTCCTCTACCTGCTGACCCTTAATTCTTCGCGTCAGTCCTTCGTTCTGGTTAGAGAGTATACAATGATGAAGAAACCCACGACCTGACTTGCCGCCTGTACCGATTCCGCGGTGGTAAGGTTCTGGGTGGCGTAGAAGAGGACACCGGCAATGGCGGCACCAGAAGTCACGAATGCGAAGCCTAGTCCCATCAGGAGCATCGCTCTACTTTTCGTTCTATCATAAGCACGCAAGGCATAGAACACGACAATTCCACAAAGAATCAGAATCAGCCCCTGGGCCACGCTTAGATAGACTAGATCCAATCTTCACCCTTCACCTTCTCTTTCTACTTTTAAAGCATGAACACCGATTCTCAACGCTGATAATCACTTCTCCGCTCTCATGCTCATCCACATGCGCCTGAGCTTCTCTGCCACATCTTCGTTCACTACGGCGTCCACCTTCATGACGCCCCCTGCGAAATTGACCGTGACCGCCTTGTATGCGCTTCTCATGAGCTCGTACTTCTTGCCATCCGAGGTGACGATGATCTTCTCCACGACAAGAAGCTGCGCGTCGAGCAGCTCGTGGACCCTCCTATAGCAGGTGCTTAGGGGGATGTCATCTTCCCGGCTCATGTCCTCAACTGACTTGGCAGCGGGTATGGCCGATAGCAGGATCTTCCTCGAGTATTCATCGGCGAGCCCCTGCACAAGCGATTGGACACGTCCGGGATCGGTTATCTCCAAACGCGACGAAACGCAGGATTACCTTATTTGAGTCTATTCTGGTTTATCTGCCCCCGCTCGTCTTTGGCTTCATCCGGACCTCCGGGTCGGCTTCCAACTGTATCTCATCGAGAGGAGAACCCCGCTCAGAGCGGCCCCAAGCAGCGCGTGTGTGCGCATAGGACGGTCTCTGGGTCTGATTATCTAGTCTGGGGGACGCTTTGCAAAGCCTCTTTCATAACCTGCTTGCTGGTCTGACCGAAGTAGGCGTTCATCATCCATTCCCACCTGCACGATAGGAAGGACCAGTAGATTGCGTCAAAGCCTCTCTTCATGGCGTAGTTGACCAGCGATGGGGCCTGGACTGAAATTGGCTTCTCGTACGTAGCGGATACAATCATTGTCCTCCTGTGGCCGAGCTCCATGGGTGAGCTAATCCTCCCGTCATACCTCCACTCTCCTTCCTGTCCCTCTATCTCTGCCGCTATGTTGGCCGCGACCACTCTGGACTCCAGGTAAGCTGCAACCCCAGACTTGTAGACTGGGACATTCGTCGCGTCGCCGACTCCGAAGGCGTCGTCGTGCCCTTCCACTATCATTCTGCGCGGGTCTACTCGTATCCAGCCCTCATCGTTCCCGATTCCCGACTCTCTGACCACGCGTGCTCCTCTGTGGGGTGGGATTGCTATCAGGAGGTCGTATGCATACTCATCGCCTTCGCGGGAGTACGCCTTCTTAGATACCGGGTCAACCGACTCGACGGTGAATGAACGCCTTGTCCTTATCCCTCTCTTCTCGAAGAGCGTTTCGACCACCTCGGCAATGTTGTCGGCGGGGTAGGCTTTTGCATGGGGCGTCAGGAGCGTGAGTTCCACCTCGCCCCTTATCCCTCTGTGTCTGAAGTACTCGTCTAAGAGGAAGAGCGCGGCGTCAGGGGACGGGGGGCTCTTGTGCGGCTCTCCAGCGATCACGACTCCTATCCTTCCGCTCTTGAAGTTCCTAACCGACTCCCAGACCTTCATGGCAGAACTTGGACCTGCGTGGAAGTTGACCGATCCCTCGGCCAGTCCTGGTATCATCCCGGGTGAAGCCTCGGCACCCGTTGCTAGTATCACATGGTCGTAGTCGAAGGCGTCACCACCGACTGTTAGGATACTTCTGTTCTCGAGATCAATTCTAGCTGCGGGGTCTGGGATGAATGTGACTTCTGGCTTCAGAAGGTCCATCTCGGACTTGCTGTGATCGTCAGGGTGGGCACCTTTGAAGGCCACGATAAGGTTAGCTGGCTGGAAGTGATGCCTGAACCCTTCGCCTACGAGAAGGATTCGGACCTCGCCAGCGTGGACGCGTTCCCGCAGCTTCGTGCTGAGAAAGTTGGCTGCAAGAGTTCCCCCGGTCCCCGACCCGACTATCGCCAGACGCTTGACCAACTATCTTCCCTTTCTACCGATTCGATCAGCAGTCCAACTGTTGTCATCGCACCGTAGGATTCCGTGCGCCCTGCTGCAAGGAATCCATGCCATGGAGATGTCGTCGCTCTGAACTGATAAAAGACGTTGAGACGTTTTCCACGAGTGGGAATCAGGTTTAGGAATGGGCTCAAGCGTAAATATCGAACCCGTCTTGAAGAAAGACCATGTCAGGATTGAATACGGTAGGCTTCGGGAAAATCTTGGTCGCTTTCGACGGGTCCAAAGACTCTATGAAAGCAATCGATCTGGGATGCTCTTTGTCTGCGAGGTATGGATCGACCTTCATCATAGTTCATGTCTTTTCCGCCGCCCTTCCTCCCTACACAGGGGTAGCACCCATGCCAGTTCCTGAAATCGAAGGGGTTGCGGCGGCGGCCAAGGAGAGGGCCCGAGCCGTCCTGGCCCAGGGGATCGAGCTCGCTGAAGCGCGAGGTACGAAGGTCAGCGGGGAACTGATTGAGGCCGGTTCCATCGTCCAAGCCCTCATAGAGTTCGCTGCCGAAGAGAAGGTTGACCTCATTGTCGTGGGGACGAGAGGGATGACGGGATTCAAGAAACTCATCCTGGGGAGTGTCTCGAGTGGCTTGGTAAGTCATTCCCATTGTCCTGTCTTGGTGGTCAGGTGAGAACTTGGTTTACGTGAATGACGTGATGACTCGGAACGTGAGGTCGATTCCAGGAAATGCCACGATAAGGGAAGCGGCTCAGGCAATGGCAAGGTGGAAGATCGGTTCGCTCGTCATCGCAGACGGCAAGAAGCCCATTGGGATTATCACTGAGGGGGATATTTCGAGGGCAGTAGCCAAAGGAGTCGACCCAGCTAGGACTCCAGTCTCAATCCGAAAGAGAAGGCTTGTCACCGTCGAACCTGGTGAAAGGATTGAAGTCGCTGCCAAGATGATGGCGGTTGCGGGCGTCAAGAAGCTGCCTGTCATGGAGGGAAGAGTCTTGGTCGGAATCATCACCCAGACCGACATCGTGAACACCAGCTTCGCTCTCGTCACATCTTTGAAGGAAATGGTGCAGGCTCGCTACCGCCCTCCGGACTTCGAGATGTAAGTCGGACAGCCTTGGGCGGTAGTCTCGTGTAGCGCGCGCTGCCTCAGAGGTCCTTCACTTTCTTGGTGCGTCTTGACTGCCAGGACGGGACATCGACCCCTTCGAATTTAAGCGACCCCTGAATGGGGCTATGGGACCGTTGAGCCTGCCCGAATACTGGGTCACTGTCAACTACGTCAGCCAAGGGGAGATTGCTAACCTTATACGCGGGTTCATTGAGTTGAAGGGGGAAAGGGTGCCTTTCTCAGGAGTCGCCTACGGAAGATTTGGGGGGCAGAATTTCTCGGCCCAGTTCTCTAAGACTGCAAAGAGACGATTGCAGGAACTGACCGGGGACCTCCCTAAGTTCGAGGAGGACCTGCAGCTGAAGTTGGTGAAGGGCGATTTCGAAGCCAAACCCAAACAGGGTGAGAAACACGTCCACAAGCATTTGGGCGACTAAACAGGCTGGTGGTTCGTCCTGAACTTATTGGTCGGCGCGACAGGTTTCATTGGGGGCCACGTGGTCGAGTACCTCTTTCAGCAGGGGGAAATCTCGAAGGGAACCTTCAGAAAAGGCTCTCACTTGAAGATCATGGACGCGTATGGGGTCCAAGGTATGGAGACAGACCTGTTGGACCACAACTCTCTCCATGAAGCGATGGAAGGGGCCGATACCGTGTACAACATGGCTTCTCCAATGCCAAATGTGGACTCCGATTTCATTAAGGTTGATGTTGAAGGAGTGTTGAACCTCCTCGAGGTCGCGACAGAGATAGGCGTGAAGAGCTTCGTACACCTCAGTACTCTTGACGTCTGCGGCTTTTCAAAGAAGAGGGTCTCTGATGCGTCGGTCCCCCACCCTGTGGGCGAGTATCAAAAGGCGAAAGCTGAGGCTGAGAGGCTGTTGTTGGACTCTTCAAAGCGGAGCCCCCTACCACGAATCGTGATCATCCGGGCGGCGAGGGCAATCGGGTCCAGGGACGAGTCGCTCACAGTCCCGCTTCTTCGCATGATTAGAGCGGGAAAGGTAGTCCTTCCGAGAACGGGTTCGATGTCCTTGACACATCCACTGGACATAGCGCAGGCCATGTACAAGGCAGCGACGGGAAGGGTTCCATCGGGGACCACCATTCTCTTGAAGTCTTTCGATGCTTCACCTGACGAGCTCGCACGCCGTCTGATCATCTCCATGGGGGTTGCTGCGGAGGTGCGAAATGAGGGCCTGTTCTCCAAGTCATTGCTCCCGTCCTACACTATGAGTCAGCTCAAGGCGGCCCTTACGATCGATACGCAGCCGATGTGGACTGGGTTGGGATACAACCCCGAGATTGGTGAACAGGCGTCCTGTGACGAGATAGCAAATTGGTACAAGATAGAACCGTGGGCGACCGACGCAGCCTGAGCATCGGCCCAACACTCCGCAAGATTAGGCTGATGGTCTACGGGACGAGAGAGAAGCGAGCCACTGCCTTGGCGCAGCTCCAAGACGTCGACAATGGAGATCCTTTCCGAGTGCTGATCAGCACAATCCTTTCCCAGCGGACCAGGGATGAAAATACAACCCGGGCCTCCGAAAACCTGTTTTCAATGTACAGGACAGCTGAAGAGCTCGCCCGGGCAGATGTCGCGACAGTCCGCAGGCTGATCAAGCCTTCTGGATTCTACAATGTCAAAGCAAGAAGCATCATTAGGGTCTCAAAGCAGCTGCTCACCGAGTTCGGAGGAAGGATCCCAGACGACGTGGAGCACCTAATGACGCTACACTCGGTCGGGAGGAAGACTGCTAACTGCGTCCTCGTGTACGGATTCAACAAACCGGCGATTCCAGTAGATACACACGTTCACAGGATTTCCAATAGGCTGGGGCTCGTCGACACCAGCGGGCCGGAGGAGACCGAGGCTCAACTCGTCGAGACCGTGCCGCGCAGGTACTGGCTCGACCTCAACGACCTATTTGTCAGGTTCGGGCAGACTGTCTGCAGGCCAGTCGGTCCGAGGTGCGGGTCGTGTACGCTCAGGAACGCCTGTCGCTACTATCAGACTGTGGTCGCGCCGAAGGGTTAAACTTCTCAGCATCCTCGGGGATGTCTCGAATCATGCCCTCTTTCGAAGAGGCCAAGAAGAAGGTAGGTGAGCTGGTTGTTGCGAAGGGTTTCGGCAACACTCCTGATGAAATTCCGAACAAACTCCTCTTTGCTTTCATCGAGCTGGGGGAGGCGGGGGACTCTTGGAAGAAGGGCAAGCCAGCCGAGGAGACCATAGAAGAACTAATCGACGTGATCTTCTATGTGCTCGACGCGTCGAGGCTGATCGCCCCTAACGCCAATCTAGATCGAGTCTTCGAGGCAAAGCTCGCCAAGAACATGACGAGGCCCCATAGATACGGGGAGGGCTTTAGAGAAAAGTCTTTTCCGACTCCCTAGCTGGCCTTCACCCAGATAAGCCTCTTATCTCTGTGACAGACGTATCCAGTGTACTTCTCTCCCTTGTAGTCGAGGAGCTGCTCTAGCAGGCTCATGGCCTTCCCACACTGGATGCACTTCTGGTCTGACAAGATCTGCTTCTCCTTGTTCCAGTTCATCATGAAATATGTCATATACATCGGAGAAACATCGTCGTTTCGCTTCGTCGGCTCCACTCAAATTCGCCAGTGAAGACATGTCATAACGGCTTCGCCCGGTGATTTGCGCTTCAGCGCGTAGATGAGGTTTTCCGTTTCTTCGAAGGCCTATCCTCGTGGGGGCGACCCCGAAAGTCCGGCCGACGTTTGGCGTCTCGGACTGAGGTCCACCCGCGCGGTCCGGTTCCATCCTGCTCTGCTGAAATCATCGTTAAATACAAAACGACGGACGCGGCGAGTCGTTTGACCCGTCTTTTCTTCGTAACTGACGTACATGCCTCGGACAGGTGCTTCAGGAAGTTCCTCAACGCCGCGAAATTCTACAAAGCAGACTGCCTCGTGCTCGGAGGGGACATCACGGGAAAGGTCTTGGTCCCCATTCTGGAAAGAAAGGACGGGAATTACACCCTCAGGCTCTTCGAGAAGAACAGCGCTGTGAAGAAGGACCGGCTAAAGGAGACCCAGAAGACCCTCCTGGACGCTGGCCAGTACTCGTTCGTCACGAGCACCAAGGAACTCGAGGAACTCCAGGCGGACAAGTCTAAGGGGGAGCGTGTTTTCAACGACGTGATGGTTTCTGTCCTGAAGTCTTGGATTGAGCTTGCGCAGGAGAGGTTGAAGGGCACGAACGTTACCTGCTACATCTCGCCAGGGAATGACGACAGATTCGAGATTGATGCGATGCTGGCCGATTCGGAGCATATGGTCAATCCTGAGAACAGGGTGGTGGAGTTGGAGGGAGGCTTTGAGATGATAACGCTGGGATATGCGAACCCTACGCCTTGGAAGAGCCCGAGAGAAGTGAGCGAGGAGAAGCTTGGCGAGATGATTGAATCCTTGGCATCGCAGGTCAAGAGGATGGAGTCGGCTATCTTCAATCTGCACGTGCCCCCGATTAACACGGAACTGGACCGCGCTCCTGCTGTCTCTCAGGACTTTGAGTATGTGAAAGAGGGCCTAGGCATCAAATTCATTCACGCAGGAAGCTCCGCGGTCAGGGAAGCGATAGAGAAACACGCACCTTTGTTGGGTCTCCACGGCCACATCCACGAGGCCAAGGGTTTCGTCAGGCTTGGCAGGACTCTCTGCCTCAACCCTGGCAGCGAGTATGCGGACGGGATTCTGAGGGGGGCGCTGGTGAACTTGGCCGACGGGAAGGTGAAGGAATTCCTTCTGACGAGCGGCTAGTCTAAGACCTAGGAAGTGAACTCTTTCCTTTCGAAGAGCCATAGGCCCAGAGCTGCCGAGATGATGAAGTAGACCATCATTATCGCCAGCCCTTCTGGAATGGAGGCGTTGAATGTAGTGAGTGTGAAGTGTTTTCCTAGGGTTGTGGACACGCTGTGGAGGGGGTACGGGACCGTAAGGACGTTGGCGATGATGCCACTCGCATATGTGATGGAAAACCAAGGTTCAATTCCTGCGACCGCGGAGGCTATAGTGTCTATCACATCGAACGCGAACAAGAGGAGTATTACTGTCATCAAAATCGAAATGGAGCTGCTCTTGAACAGTGAGCTGAACAAGAATGTCAGGCCCATTGCCGAAACCAAGTAGATCCAAGCGAAAATTAGGGACTCTCCAAACTGGTACGGAATAGACGCCCCAAAGAAGTACGAGCCGTTGGCCAAAGCGATCAATGCGAAGACTGCCAAAATCAGAGTCGATGCCCCTAAGGCGGCCAGCCATTTTCCAACGTAAACGACAGACCTCCGAAGAGGATTTGGGATAAGGAAGTAACCAGTCTTGTTCTGGAATTCTCCCGATATCGCATCACCCCCGAAAAAGGCTACTGAAAGGATTACAACAATGGTTGCGAAGCCCCCCCAAAATCCTGAGTAGAATGTCAAAGCCGGGTTAGAAGTCAGGTTCCCGAACCCGAAGGCAGGGGGCCGATAATATGCCGCTGCGAAAGTGAGGAGTGCGCTCACCAGTAGGACTATCCCCAGCATGACATAGAATCTTCTGGCCCTGAAGTAGTTCAGAAAGGCATACTTCGTCACTGTCCTGACTTGGCTCAGGCTGCTGACCCTTGCGTTCCTGTCCTGATCGTCTGATGACATCGCGATCACAGTGTCTCCTTGATTAGGCTCAGATAGGCGTCTTCCAGACCGGTCGAAGTCTCCCTGAAGCTCACTACGCCGATGTTCATGTCCGCAAGCTGAGCGAATAGGCGTTCCTGTGCCTGAAGTCCACCCGTGAACCTGATGCTGAGATGTCTTGGGTCGGTTCTTTGCGCTTTGTCCACACCCTCTAGGCGGAGTATCCCCGACAGTGTCGCGTCATCCACATCGCGGGAGAACCCAGCTTCAGCGGCGCCTCCGTCTCCGGCGAACTTCGCGGTTACGTTCTCGATGGTATCATACACGAGGAGCCTCCCGTGGTCAATCAGTGCGACCTCCTGACAGACCTCTGTGACCTCGCTCAGGAGGTGAGAGCTCATGAATACAAGCCTACTTCCGAGAGATTTCACTATGTCCCTCACTTCGCTCATCCCCCTTGGGTCGAGCCCCGTGGAGGGTTCGTCCAGTATTATGACCTGAGGATCGCTTAGTATGGTGGATGCGACGTTGACCCGCTGCTTCATCCCTTTCGAGTAACTCCCGACCTTCTTGTCCGCCCATTCCTGCATCTTGACCTTCCCCAAGGCCTCGTCGATCCGTTTTGCCCTCTCTTCCCTTGGGACACCTCGGAGCTCAGACAGCATCATCAGTGCTTCTCGGGCCGTAAGGGAAGGGTAGATCTCAGGCGTCTCTATCAGTGATGCGCATGAACCGAGGGCCTTCTTCTTGTCCACCTTGATGTCGACGCCGTTGATCAGGGCTTTCCCCCGAGAAGGTGAAATGAGGCCAGTGAACATTTTCATCGTCGTGGTCTTGCCTGCGCCATTCGGACCTAGGAAACCGATACACTTCGTGCCCTCGAGCTTTAGGCTGAGGTTAGAGACGGCCGCAAAGGACCCGAATGACTTTGAAAGATTCACTGCTTCGATCGAGGACCCCGGCATGGTTTCTACCCCCCCACTCGACCCCCTTTCTAAATAGATAGCGCGGCCGGACCGAAGACAAAGCAGCGGTCTGTCTTTGTTGTGTGGCCGGTCGATTTTCCTTCTCACTGTCGCACGTATAGATTACTAATGGCAAGATGCCTAACCGAGGACTCCGAGTGAACCTAAACAGGATTTCGTACTTCAGATGTCCCCATTGCCGTGGCTCGTTGGAGGTGACAGTGTGGCCTCGAGGAATTTCAGTGTGCTGCAGTGTCTGTAGAGCTACTCTGTGGGGCCGCAAGATGCGGGAACACGCTCGAATTCAAGTCCCCCCTTGATTCTCCGGTGCGCGCCAGCGAATCGCGCAAGCGGCTCAGGAGACGTCCGACATGTCAAAGCTGCCTTGGCCTTACAAAGTGGAGTTGGATGTACCGAAGTGAAACCTTAGATTGAATCCTCGCCATGCTGCGGCCTTGTGAGGAGAACAAAGGTCGTCTGTACGATAGGGCCCGCAAGCAGTGGGAGCAGCATTCTCAGACGTCTCATTCCCCTCGTTGACGTCTTCAGGATAAACTTCTCCCACGGCGATCGTGAGAGTCACCTAAGTTATCTGTCGACAGTCCGGCGAGGAGCGCTCCGAGCGCGAAGGACTGTGGCAATCCTGCAGGATCTTCCCGGCCCTAAGATTCGGGTGGGTAAGATGGCCAACGGATCGGCTGACTTGACGCGGGGCGCCCAATTCCTGTTGACCGCGTCCAGCGAACCGGGTGACTCACGGCGGGCCGGCATAAACTATCCGGGCCTCCTCGAATCGGTAAAGAAGGGAGACCTCCTCCATCTAGCGGACGGGCTCATTAGGCTCCGGGTCGATGGGATTGAAAGGAACGGTGTTCTTTGCACTGTCTTGGTCGGTGGGACACTCAGTTCAGGGAAGGGAGTAAACGCGCCTGGGGTTCCCATGAAAGTAGAGTATCCCACACCGGCTGACGTAGAACACCTGATGTTTGGGCTCGGGCAAGAGGTGGATTTCGTGGCCGCTTCCTTCATCAGGACTGCTGCTGACCTCAGGGCTCTGAGGAGGCTGATGCCTCTGGACGGCCCATCGCTCATCGCCAAGATAGAGAAGCGCGAGGCACTTCAGAACTTCGAAGAGATTCTCACCGAGGCCGACGGGATAATGGTGGCTCGAGGCGACCTAGGGATCGAGGTGCCCATTCAGACTGTCCCTGCCATTCAGAAGCAGATAATCAGGAAGTGCAGCAAAGTCGGGAAACCCGTCATAGTTGCAACGCAGATGCTGGTCAGCATGGTTAACTTTCCGGTCCCCACCAGGGCCGAAGTTACTGACGTATCCACTGCGATCCTCGATGGGACCGACGCGGTCATGCTCTCAGACGAGACGACCGTCGGAAAGTATCCCGTCGAAACGGTGAAGGTGCTCGACAAAATCATACGGGCCACAGAGAAATCGCCAGAGTCGTTCCTTAGGACTTGGGTTGAGTCAGAGACCCGAGACACCGCCGAGGCTATCGGGAGGGCAGCTTGCCGGTTAGCCGATTACGTGGGAGCGAAGGCGATTGTCGCCCCGACCCAGACCGGCTCAACAGCCCGGAGGGTGGCGATGTGCAGGCCTGCCCAGCCGATTGTTGCGATGTGCACAGATCCGAGGATCGCCAGGAGGATGAAGCTCTTCCGTGGCGTTGTCCCCGTCCTTTCCCGCAAAGCCAAGACCATGGACTGGCTCTTTGCCAGAGCGGACGTAGCCGCCCTGCGCCTGGGCCTTGCCAAGAAGGGCGACCGGATCGTCGTGACGTCAGGGACTCCTGGAAAGAAAGGCACCACGAATTTGATCAGGGTCTCGGTAGTAGGCGGCCCCTCCTGAACCCCCCAGGGTTAGGAGAAGTCTAGGAGGGTCGGGTTCCTCACAGGACGCTTTGATGGCTTAGGGTCGGCTCTTCCGACCAGCTCTTTCATCCGATTCTCCTTGAGTAGCGTGCTATAGTAGTATGCCTCGTCCACCGTCCCCTCCGCGAGCAGGATTACGACCTTGCCTTCGGTGGTTCTCCCAGTCCGCCCCTTCCGCTGGATGTACCTGATTTCTGACGGAACTGCTTCGTAGAAGACAACGAGATCCACGTCGGGGACATGGAGACCCTCCTCTCCGATGCTGCTGCTAACCAGGATTTTGAATTTGCCCTCCCGAAACCGCTCCAGAACGCTGGTCTGGGTCTGTTGGTCCATCCCCTCGCTTCCCCTCCTGTCTGACTGCCCCACGAACCTCTGGGCCGCGAGCCCTTCACGCGCCAGAGCCTTCACAATGTCTTCTATCGTGTCTCGATACTGGGTGAAGACGATGACCTTCGAATCTACCTTTTTCGCCAGCTGGCGTTTGACAACAGTCTGCAAGACGCGCACCTTCGGGTGCTCCACCGACTTCAGCTCCTCAGCCTCTTCCTGTATCTTGAGCCATCGTGGGTCCTTGATCAACGAGGCTGTCGCCTTCCCCTTGTCTTCCTTTTCCCGGAGCTTCCTTAGATATCTCTCTAGGGAAGGAGCACCCTGGGTTTCGATCATCTCCAGCGCGTGGAGGATGACCACGGCCTGAGCCTGGTTGATGATTGCACCGAAGATGTAGCCTCTCTGGCCGCCCTGAGCCTGAGCAGCTCCGAGCCTGGCTGAAATCGTCGCCCTAGCATCCAGGAGCGCCTTTTTGGAGACCCTGTTGTCCCTTAGGAACCCACCGGCGAGCAGGCGCTTCACCTTCTCGTTGTACAGTTCTCTCAGCCTTAGGGTGACGTCGTAGTATTCATCGGGTACCTTGACCTTTAGCGCCTCGATGTCTGTCCTTTCCACGTATTCGCGGACGTCCTCGCTTTGCTCGGTCCTCGACTCGATCTTCTCGATGAACAGACTCTTCCGGATTTCGTCCACTCTCGCTTTCGAGGAGCCTGGTGAAGCAGTCAGGCCCAGGATAAGCGGGTGGTCGGAAAACTCCCTGTAAGCTTCTGCCAGCTTCGTGTAAGTGTAGTCCTTGACGCTCCTATGCGCTTCGTCAAAGACTGCCAAAGCGACTTCCTTCAACGACACCCTCCCGTGCCGCACGTCGTTGTAGACAGTCTGCGGCGTGGCGAAGATTAGTCGGGCCTTCAGCCAGAGCAGTTCCCGAGAACCAGGCTCGACTGTTCCGGTTAGCACAACTAGTGACTCCTCAGGTAAGCTGAGATGTCTCTTGAAGGCCTGAAAGTGTTGGATTACGAGTGGCCGAGTCGGCGCAAGCACCATCACCTTCGAGCCGGGGTGTCTCTGGAGCACTTCGGACGCGACCATGATGGCGATCATCGTCTTGCCCAACCCAGTCGGGAGCACAACCAGGGTGTTCGTGTCGCTGGCGGTTTTCGCTATCCTCTTCTGGTATTCGCGGGCCTGGAAGCTGTCTGCAAGCAAGGGCATCCTGTCTCAAACAGTCGATTCCGAGTTCGACTAAAAGCCTTCCTTGAATGAGTTGAACGAACAGGGACCGGCCGGCCTGAGGAAGGTGTTTGCGCCAGTTGGCTTAAGAACGAGCACGAGAAGGGCTAATGTTCGGGTGAATCATGATTGCGTGCGAGACAGAAGAGGAAACAGACGGTCAGGCGGATCGAGATCATCGCCATTGTCGCCGTAGTCGCGGTCTCTTTGGTGGTTGGCTTCTATCTGGCGCTCAACGCAGGGGACCCGAGATCTGTGGTCGACAACAAGCAAGTCTCCACCACGGACTACAACAATCTGTATAAGGCCGCCACGGCGGCATACGGTTTGCCAGGTCAGAGCTACCTGACTTCCGTGCACACATTGACCGGCTTACCTGAATTCACAAAGAACGGCACTCCAATTCTCGTCTACGTCGGAGCGGACTACTGTCCCTACTGCGCTGTACAGAGATACTCCCTTACAATGGCGTTGATGCGCTTCGGCAACTTCACAGGCCTCGAATACATGACTTCGGCCTTCGATGACGGGGACTACTCTACCTTCACCTTCGCCAACAGCACCTATCACAGTAACTACCTCGTCTTCCAGCCCTTTGAGCTCTATACCAGAAGTGATAGCACACTTGCGACTCTTCCCACAAACTATACGTCCACCTTCCAGCAGTACGGAAGTTCAAGCTTTCCGTTTACCAACTTCGCAGATGAATACTACATTTCGGGGGCGATTCTGGACCCATCAATACTTGGTACAATGAACCAGACCCAGGTAATCTCTTCAATACTCGCTGGAAACACTCTAGGTAGCGAGATCAGGCAGTCAGCCAACGTGATCACGGCCGTCATCTGCGAGACCACAGGCAACAGGCCGTCCTCCGTCTGCGATAATCCCAGCATAACCGCGCTCACTACCAGCACTCCAGTTTCATATACGCCTCCATCAACAAGCTCAGGGTCCGAGCTCTTCACGACGGACGCTTCCTTCTCTCTGTCGCCAACCAGGTCCATCGCTGGACGAACTCACAGCGGTTGGGATTAGATGAGAGTAAGTCCTCTGAAGCTACTAGTCCTTGTAGCGATGTCCATTGTAGGGCTTACCGCTTCCTCGATAGTGTTGTACCTCTATAACACGCTCCATCAGCTCCCACCATATTGCAGCTCTACTCAGACATTCTGGGGGATATCACTCAACTGCGGCGTTGTGCTGGGAAGCCATTACAACAACATCTATGGTTTCAACCTCGACATTCTGGCTGTCACATACTTCATCGTTAACTTGGCCCTGATCTTCATCGTCGCCTTCGGAAGTGATTCGCTTTACGGGAAGGCATTCAAGGTGTTGTTCGCGTGGAGGTTCGTCGGCCTCGCGATAGTCCCTTATCTAATGACAATCGAATTCGTCGTTCTGAAGACCGTCTGCATCTACTGCACGATAATGCACTTTTCAATCCTGATTGACTTCGGTATCATCACCTACTTCATCTTCTACAAGAGGAACCTTAGAACCTTCCTCAGCTCGAGTCCGGGCGGACCGACCCAGTAAAAGTCAGGAAGGAACAGGATTTCTCTGAATTGGAAAGCCGCGTCGGAGCCCCCAAACCATCCGCGTTCAAACGCACTTAAGATTGCTTTTCACGAACCAGCTGCGAGCAAATCGATCTTCGTGATTATCCCAACCGCCTCTTCTCCAGAGACCACTATGACCGCAGTCATGTAACTGAATAGAGAGAAGAGCGCCTCCACAGGAGTGTCTCTTCCGACAGCAGCAAAGACTGGTTGGATGTGGTTTGCCACCTTCTGACCTAGGATTTCTCTTGGATTAGAGGCCGTCGCGAGCAGGTCGAGGATGCGTCCCTCAGTAATGGTTCCGACCATTCGGCCTCCAGAAAAGACAGGCATCTGGGAAAAGGCATTCGTCTTCATTATGGCGACGCACTCCGATAGCTGTGAATCGGTGTCGACACCTATCACCGGAGATGACATGACGTCCGCAGCCTTCTTCCGAGCTGTGATGATTCTGGAATTCAAAGCTGAAGATATAGCTCTCAGGGTCCTGAATGTGGGGTCCACTGCCCCTGCCTCGACCTTCGCAACTATCGACTGGCTTACCCCTGCTGCCTCCGCGAGGCCTGCCTGGGTGTAGCCCAACTGAATGCGTATCCGCTTCAGCTGCTTTGGGTCTATCAGATTGACTGACAATATTCTCGCAGGAATATATTCGTCATGAACCCATATAAATCGTTACTTTTCCACCCGGTTCAACAATGGTAACCAGAACTGGAGTCTCTCACTCTGCAAAGTCATGGAAAACAGGTGCCGGTAAGACATACATCTGTTGTACCGTCTGCAAGGCCGTCCTGGTCCGATGCTCGATTGGAGGGAGAGTCAGGACGTGAACCGGCATCTCTTCACGTCCGAGAGCGTTGCGGAAGGACACCCCGACAAGTGCGCCGATCAGATTTCGGACGCCGTCCTGGACGCGATTCTCGCCTCGGACCCCAGGGCCCGGGTCGACTGCGAGACCTTGATTATGCAAGGAACAGTGATCGCCACCGGACAGATTACGACTTCAGCCTACGTCAACATCAGGCAGATCGCAAGGGACGTCCTTCGGGACATCGGCTTCGATAACGCCAAAGACGGCCTCGATTGGCAGACCTGCGGCGTCCTCGTTTCGATCGAGGAGCAGTCGCCAGACATCTCCATGGGCGTGACCAGGCCAGCCGGAGAGACCGGGGCCGGCGACCAGGGGATGATGTTCGGATACGCGTCGAAGGAGACCCCACAGCTGATGCCCCTTCCCATAATGCTCGCCCATGGAGTAGTCAGGGAGCTGGCCAGCGTCAGGAAGAAGGCCATCCTTCCCTACTTGCGCCCCGACGGCAAGTCTCAGGTCACTGTAGAGTATGATGACGGAAAACCGGTGAGGGTTGACACAGTCGTAGTCGCCGCCCAGCACAGCGAGGAAGTCGATTTGCAGGTGGTCGAGCGCGACGTTGTGGAGAAGGTCATCAAGAAGGCCGTGCCGAGTTACCTGCTCGACAAAGACACGAAGTTCCTAGTGAACTCGACGGGTAGGTTCGTCATAGGCGGCACTCTAGCTGATTCGGGTCTGACGGGCCGGAAGATAATCGTGGACACGTATGGGGGCGTCGCCTCTCACGGTGGGGGCTGCTTCTCGGGCAAGGATCCGACTAAGGTCGACCGTTCGGGGAACTACATGGCCAGGTACATTGCCAAGAACATCGTTGCCTCGGGACTCGCTGAGAAGTGCCAGGTGCAAGTCGCCTACGCGATTGGTGTGGCGAGGCCTGTCTCTTTCATGGTCGACACCTTCGGGACCGGCAAGATTCCTGACTCCCGCATTGCCGAAGGCGCGACAGAAGTCTTCGACATGCGTCCAGGGCCTATCATTGACCATCTGAAGCTGCTCAGACCCATCTACAGGAAGACTGCGTGTTACGGCCATTTCGGTAGAGAGGATCCAGATTTCACCTGGGAACGAACCGACATGGTCGAACAGTTGAAGAAAGCCGCAGGTGTGGACTGAATCTGGAAGGTCTCCAGTGAGGGTAATCTTCCCCGGCGTCCTGAGAGCGGAGACGGGGAACAATGGGGTCACAGATGAGATAGACAACTGATACTCTTGGAGAGTTGGAGAGATGACGATTCGCGCCAACGAATCGGCACTGGCTGCATATCCTTGTATGGGTTACACCTTTTAAGTGAATCCCGTGGTGAGGCAGCAATTCCAGCGATGGATAAAATAGATGCGCCCGAGCATAGCACGATCAAGGGCACCTTCAGCCTCAATTCGGCCCTGATTGCTGCTGCCTTGATCTACGTGACCGTAGTTGCGGCTACCTACTTGAGATTTCGGACTCTTCCGGAGATTACATTCGGGGCGATTGCGGTTCTGAGCCTTCCCGTCATCGGCCTGGTAACAAGATCGAAGGAGTTCGTGAAAAATTCGGCGCTCATCATCGTAGTGTTTCTCACCTACGAGGCACTGCTGGGAGTTGCAGGCGTACTAGTTCAAACGGGGAACGTGACTTCACTGGCCTGGGTCGACCAGGCGCTTGTGGGCTCGAATTTTGCGGCGGACGTACAGCAGGCCTTTGCATCACCCATCACCACTCTCGTCTCAACCATGTTCTACGGATTGCATGTGTTCTTGATAATGGCCGCGCTCGCGTTGTTCTGGCTAAAGAGAAAAGCGGTCTATCTCGAGTACACCTACTCGCTCGTCCTCACAACATACTTGGCCCTCTTCACATTCGTTGTGTTACCCACCGCCCCGCCGTGGATGGCGGGGACGGCGCTGAACCTGCTTAAGACTGGGGATAAGATGCTCCCTAACGGCTTCCAGACTATTGCGGTAGCTCTGCTATCAGGTGAGTCCGACCTCGTCGCCGCGTTCCCGAGTCTGCATGCCGCCTACGCGACGCTGTTTGCGATTTTCATGTTCAAACTGGGAAGAAAGTATGGCCTGGTGTCACTTCCAATTGCAGGAGGTGTGTACTTCTCGATAATCTACCTGGGGCAACATTTCCTAGTCGACCTCCTCGGCGGAATCGTATACGCAGGAGTATCGGCATATGCCGTCCAGAGGCTGATGACCAGACGGGGTAACCTGGGGTTTCGGCGACCAACTGCTGCCAAGACTCCGAGTCTAGCGACAAGATGAAGAACAAAGCTTCGTAGCAAGCAATTGTGCGCGTGACTCGATACGCCTTCTTGAGTCTAGGCCATATCCAGGGTAGAGCGGGTTAAATAACATAAGGTCAAAGTGAAGAATTACCGGATGAATGCGCTCAAGTCCGTGAATCTGACGAAGTGGTACAGACACTCCAAACAACCCGCCCTGGATGGATTGAGTCTTGAAATTGAGGCAGGTCAAGTATTCACTCTACTGGGTCGAAACGGCGCGGGAAAGACAACTTTCCTGAGGATTGCAAGCACTCAGCTCATGCCGACTTCAGGCAGCGTCATGGTTCTTGGCTTCGACGTGGTCAAGGACGCTGGACAGATTAGACAGCGCATAGCGGTCACGCCTCAGGACGCAGAGACAATCTACCCACTTACTGCTCGCGACCACATCATGCTGTCACTAAGGATGCGTGGCGTGGGAAAGGCCGCCGCGACACAGAAGACCCGGGCGGCCATCGAGGCGCTCGAGCTGACGGAGGTTGCTGACAGAAACACAGACTGGCTTTCCGGTGGTCTGAAGCAGCGGGTCATCGTCGCGATGGCAGTGGCGACCGACGCCGAGTTGGTCCTCCTTGACGAGCCAAGCATCGGTCTCGATCCACTGAATAGGAGAAGGGTCTGGGACCAGTTGACGCGGATGAAGCGAGAGGGAAGGACCATCATCCTGACGACTCACTATATGGACGAGGCCGAGGCCCTATCTGACAGGCTGGTTATCATCAGCAAGGGGAAGGTAGTGGCCCAGGGCACCCCGCAGAGCGTAAAGGAATCATTCACCAAGAGAAGCGTCCGCGTTGAGGTGAGTGGGGATTTTTCTGAAAAGGAGCTCGAGCCATATGGGCGAGTCCTCACCGTCGCCGGCAGATACAGAGTGCTGACCGACGCCGCCGGTGCAAGGGACTTGGGCGAGGAAGCCGTGTCAAAGGGGGCAAGCATCGCGATCAATCCGGTCTCACTTGACGACGTGTTCGTTGACATCGTGGGTGAGGCTGAAAGAGAGGAGGAGGAAGACGAAAGCTAACAGGCCAAGGTCCCTTTGGGCCATAATGTACTATCTGGGGTTCATCCCTATGCTGAGAAATCCACTCTTCATTCCATTCGTCTTCTCGTCGCCCTTCACGCTTCTCTTCATCCTCTTCGTTGCGACCAGCGGCACTGCGCTCCCGTTTGGCATCGCTGGAGCGCTGACGATGGTCACCACCGAGCTTGGGCTCTTCGTTGGCACAGACCTGGCGTCTTACAAGATCCAGAACAAGTTCCAGGACATAGTTGTGGCTTCACCGGTCTCTCCGCTCGTCTACATGTTCGGTGTGGCATTGTCAGAGCTTATCTTCGGGGCGCCCGCCCTTCTTGTCCTCTTCGGTCTCATGGCGTGGCACGGTGCCTCTCTGATGACCATTGCCATAACCATGGGAGTGGTCGCGCTCCTGTGGGTGACAACCACCTCGATAGGCTTCTTCTTCTCAGCCTACGCACCTAGCACTCAAAACGCCTTCATCATAAACGGATTCATAGCCACACTACTCTCAGTCCTGCCGCCAGTCTATTATTCGGTCTCCATACTGCCGCACATCGTCGTACCACTAGCTGAGGTTCTCCCGACTACGGAAGCGTCGTCCCTCTTCCAAGGAGCCCTCGGTCTGGGCTATTCAATCAATCCAGTTTTCAGTTTTGCAGTCTTGGTTGTCGCCGCCGCCTGTCTTCTCCTTTTGGTGTCGTTCAAAATGAAGTGGCGGGAGAGCTAAGACTCTCACTCGCCAGTGGTCGCGCGCGCGAGTGCTGGAACTTCTCGAAGGACGACCTGCTGGCTCAGATCGACTACTCGTCATACGACGAGCTCACCTGGAGGGTAGGAGAATACTTCAGGACCTGGCGATTCAACTGGACGTCAGAAGGTATCCGCTTGAAGAGGCTCGCCAGAAGACTAGCTCCAATTCGAGTACTTCCGTATTTGCGCTTCCTCAAAGTTCCGTATTACGGTCTTGGTGCACTCACTCATCAGCAGATCCCACAATCTCTTACCGTCCTCGTACGTCAATCTCGACGCCATTCGCCGTACCGTGACGTCCGGCATCTTGCGCATGACTCCCGCAAGATAATCGGGGTCCGTTGCCAGCAGGTTCGCTGCAGAGTCAACTGTTTCCAACATCTCCTTGGTGACCCCGGACAGCTTCATCACCTGGTTCACCTTCCCCTCGGTCTCCGCGAGCATCTTGTCGCACCAATCCTTTGCTTGCTGCCTCTTCTTTCTGCAATCGACGTCCGTGGCAATCAAACTCGTTTCGCTAAGACGAATCTGCTGCCCGAGGTCAACAAGCATTCTCTGAAGGGCTTCCGGTTTGCTCGCCCTGTCCAACAGAGTTTGCGTCATCTCCAGGCCGTTCTTGGCCACCAAGGCGTTAAGCACGGCAGAACATCGGAGAAGCTTGTCGTAATTCTGCCTGGCGACGACACCCGCCTCCCGATGGCCCTCGCCTTCGTCCTTGGCCCTCTTGAGGTCGCCCACCAGCTGATCTTTGTCGGTCTTGAGGGCGTAAAGCTCCTTCTGGCTCCTGTCCAGGTCGTTGGTGAGGCCATCTATGCTCTTGACGAGCTGGCTCGCCGCGTCTTGCATGCTGTTACAATCCTGCGAGACGTACCCGTTGTTCCTAAGGTACGCCAGCCACTGACCCGGTGGCCTGACAGGCTCCAAGTCCAGGCATAGGTCTATGATTTCAAGGGCGTCCAGCTGGGGGGCGACGCCCTTGAAGATTATTTCAGCCGGTTCGAACCCCTTGAGATAGTGGGCCGCAACCTCCCGTCTCTGAGTCACGCGGGCTTCCGAGAGGGCGCCCAGTTTGGCAGAGCGTTCGACGGCGGCCACCTTCTTCGGCTCGTCTCTACCGAAGCGAGGGATGGGCAGACCGTCACGCCGCGCCTCAGAAAGTGTCTTCCAGATGTATCCTCTCTTGACGGCCTTGCCCTGCTTCTTTAGTTCAAACTCGATCTCGGAAGGCCCCTTGCCCTGCAGCGCCAGTTCGACGATCTGCTGCTTCTTGTTCTCCTCGCCATCGACACCAGCCATGGGAGTCAAATCACCCCCTCCGCATAAAAACTTTGCAGGATAATTCACCAAGACTTACAAACTATGAGATAAACGAAGAGCCGAGGTCAAAGTACAGATTGAGCTCGAACGGGATCTACGAGGGGCCTCTCAACAGATTCGTCCGACGGTTCCAAGACCTGAAGCGCGAGAGCGGGAAGAGGACGCTGGAAATATCAGAGGTCCAGAAGGCGCTAAACTGGAACTATTCTCACACACAGCGATACCTCGAAGAAGCCGCGCGGAGGGGCAAGATACGTGTGAGGAAGGTCTACTTCGACGGGCGTCCTTCGCGTGAATTCTTCTCGTAGCTCTCTGGGTGTGTCGAAGGCAAGGCAGGGCCAGAAAGTGCCGTAGACGACCTACCTAGTTCACCGCAAGACCAAGAGTTCGGCAGCACCCCCGCTGGCCAATGCCATCCAGCAGTATCGCTAGCGCGCAAGTGCTCCTAACGCTTGGAGCGGCGAGTCTCGGCTCAGCATCCCTAGGAGTTGTCTTCGAGCTGCCCGGGTAAGGTCACCCAGAGCCCTTGGTAAGGTAAGGACTCAGGGGAGTCCACATGGGTGCCACCGTTTCCCCTAGGGGGTAATTTTGCAGGGGTGGTAAGCCATACCTTACCCTTACCTTCCCTTGCGCGCGCTAGAAGGTCGGGGACAACGTCTCGGAAGCTGACAGGAAGAGGAGCCAAGTAACAGCCGCCCAGGTTGCGGGGGCGATGACAAGGATGATCCTCGGGGTTGATGGCAGCCCTGAAGCGGACGCTCCCGCCGCTTCGTCTTCACCTCTCACGTTCGCTCTTCCTTTCATCCGTCCGCACTTGACCTTTTCTGCCGGATTTTGATGAAAGGTTCGGTCTTAGCCTCCGAGGGTTCGGTTTCAGTCTGGTTCTATGCTGATTGACCCACGCTTCAACTGCCGCGTCACCTTTGGTGATGAGACATTCAAGTTGTTTGCAGCGCGCACGCGCGGCGCGTCACCCGATGGCGACCGAAGCTTCCATAAATGCCTTGATGGTCGTAGACGAGAATGGCGCAGTGCTGGTACACAAGAGGTCCCAGGGCGTGGTCAATGCTGAGGATGACGAGATCCATGACGTACCGAGCGCGGCCCGCGTTTTCGGTAGCAAGACGATGATATTCCTGAGGGTTCAGACCGCGCGCGCGCCTAAGTGCGGGGGGTGGGATTCGAACCCACGAACCCCTGAGGGACGAGGTCCTAAGCCTCGCGCCGTTGACCAGGCTGGGCGACCCCCGCAGCAAGCTGACGGCCCTTTCGTGAAACTATAATGGTTTCCTAGATACACTTCCCAGAGATCAAAGCCTCGAAAGTGCATGGCTGAGAGTTGCACGAACTCGATTGGTTTCAACCGGTTTGAGACTTCGGCCTGCAAAGAGATATAAGGTGATTTCAAGTTGCGCGGCTAACGGCGAAGATGGAGCAACTTGTCCAGGATACTGGCATTCGTAGATATATTCGTCGAGTCGGCCCAGATGGACGGTGTTGTAGCCGCACTCTCCAAGCTTGACACGCTAGAAGAGCTCTACGAAGTCACCGGAGAATTCGACATAGTAACTCTAGTGTCCGCCTCCGACATAGAGGAGTTCCGGGAGATACTGAAGAACAAGATACTGAAAATCAAAGGGGTGAAGAGCACCGTGAGTTCAGTGGTGTTGCACACCCACAAAGGACCAAGATCGGGTGACGGCTCGCAGGGCCAGCGGCGCACGCGCCAGTAGGCCTCTCCATTGGCGGGCATCTTCTTGACTAAACCGGCTATTGACCGACGAGGTCTCGATTCTTGATCAACCCTGCAGATCTTCTTTCGATAGTCCTGATTCTAGGCACTACGTTGGGGCTGGCTTGGCTCATCTCTCCTTACCTCGCCCGGGTGTACAGGCGGGTCCCAGGTCGACTCGATAGATTCCTGTCCCCGCTCGAAAACGGCATCTACAGGCTCGTCGGAGTTGACACCGACCATGTCATGGGCTGGAAGGAATACTTCCTTGCGGGGCTTCTAATCAACATCGTCCAGATGGCGCTGGCCTTCCTGATTCTGACCTTTCAGGGCTCTCTTCCTCTGAACCCCCAGGGGTTCCCAGGCCTGCGCTGGGACCTGTCCCTGAATACGGTCGTCTCCTTCGCCACGAACACTAACCTTCAGCACTATGCCGGCGAGGCCACCCTGTCTTATCTCAGTCAGATGACCGCCATTCAGTTCCTCCAGTTCACATCGGCCGCGACTGGGATTTGCATGGGAATTGCCATGGTGAGGGCCTTCGTCGTCGGCTCGAAGGACATGGGCAACTTCTACGTCGACTTCGTCAGGACACTCACTCGCGTCCTGATCCCATTCTGTCTGGTGGCAGCTCTCATTCTGGTCGGCCTCGGCGTGCCTCAGACTCTTGGTGGATACACGACCGTAACTACTGTGGAGGGCGCAGGCCAGTCGATACTCGTCGGGCCCGTTGCGTCGCTCGTGGCCATAATGCAGCTTGGGACCAACGGGGGCGGATACTACGGAGCGAATTCAGCCTACCCCTTCATGAACCCCAGCCCGGCCTCGAATGTTCTCGAGATAGGACTCATGCTGTTGCTCCCCACCGCGCTAATCTTCGTCTTCGGGGAGATGCTCGGCAAGAAGCGTGAAGTGAGACCCATTTTGATCGGGGCCTATGGGCTCTTCGCCATCGATTTGATTATTGCGTTTATTCAGACGACGCCTCTCGGCCCTGGAATCGAGACGCGGATAGGGGGTTTCATGTCAGCATTTTGGACCGTTGTGACGACCGCGGTCACCACGGGTTCGGTCAACGCAAGCCTCTCGGCCATGCATCCTCTCGTCGTCCTTGCGGCCTTCATGGGGATGCTCATCCAAGCCACGCCCGGTGGAAAAGGGGTCGGGCTGATGTACATGATCATGTACGTCTTGATAACCGTCTTCATTGTCGGTCTAATGTCGGGGAGGACCCCCGAGTATCTGGGCATCAAGATTACGAGTAGAGACGTGCTGCTCGTGATGCTCGCCTTTCTAATTCATCCCATAATCATCCTAATTCCCACTGTCGTGGCATACGCCTCGGGTGCGGTTGCTGCCATCGGTGTGGGGGGTAATTCAATCGGTTTCACTCAGATCCTCTACGAGTTCACGAGCTCCGCTGCCAACAACGGATCGGATTTCCTCGGTACGGCGGCAAACACGCCGTTCTTCAACGTGGCCACGGCGATCGTCATATTCATCGGTAGATATGCGCCAATTGCCATCCTTCTATCACTCGGAGGGTCAATGATAGGCAGGACCAGGAGCGCGGTCTCCGGTCTCAAGACAGACAGCATCATATTCTCGGTGGTGCTCATCGCAAGCATTCTCATCCTAGTTGTCCTTACGTTCTTCCCATTCTTAGCGCTCGGACCTCTCCTATCGTACTTCCAAGGACACGTGAATTTCTTTGGCTAGCAACCAGAACGAAAGAGTCGACCCGCGCCGGATGCCACTCTTCTCGACCAGCGTGCTCAAGGACTCCCTCCTGAGGCTGAATCCTGTCTCGCTCACGTCTAACCCGGTCATGCTCATAGTCGAGCTCACTTTCTTTGTGGTGGGAGCGATGGCAGTCTACCCGCAGGCTTTCGTGCCAGTGGCTTCGCCGGGAAAGCAGCTGTTTTACGTCGAAGTGGCCCTGATACTCCTCATCACGGTATGGTTCAGCACCCTTTCTGACTCTCTAGCGGAGCAGCAGGCTAGGAGCACAGCCAGCAGCCTCCGCAGGCTCGAGACGGAAGTGATCAGCAAGAAGGTCATCAAGGAGGAATGGACGACAAGCATTGTCCCTACAAAGTCCACAGACCTTCAGAAGGGGGATTTGGTGCTCCTCGAGATGGGGGATACAGTCCCCATTGATGCCGACGTGATTGAGGGCATCGCCATGGTTGATGAGTCTCTGCTCACCGGAGAATCCGCCCCCGTCAAGAAGGCACCGGGGGACACCTTGATCGGGGGTTCTAAGCTGCTGAGCGACACTCTCACTGTCAAGGTCTCGGTGAATCCCGGCGAGACCTTCATAGACCAGATGATCAAGATGGTCGAGTCTTCAGAAAGGCCGAAGACGCCCAACGAGCAGGCGGTGACCATGGTCATTCTGGGCCTGACCGCAATCTTCAGCATTGTCATCATAGCACTACTGGGGCTCTCTGTCACGCTCGGCCTCGGGGCTGACCTCTCGATCCTGATAGCGCTCTACGTTTGCCTTCTCCCGACAACCATTGGTGCCCTCCTTCCAGCCATTGGTCTCTCGGGAATGTCACGCCTGTACAAGAACAGAATAGTGGCAAAGTCTGGGAAAGCCATAGAAACAGCCGGGGACGTTGACGTCATCCTCCTCGACAAGACGGGCACGATTACTGTCGGGAATAGGAGAGCGATAGAATTCATCCCATTCGGGGGGCACACCGAGCGAGAAGTCGGCGAAGCCTCGTTCCTTTCGTCATGGTACGACGACACACCTGAGGGCCGGAGCATCATAGACCTTGCCTACGAGAGTGGGTTCACCCCGAAAGAACTCAACACCCTGGAACCCTCTCAGGTCTTTGAGTTCTCGGCAACATCTCGGACCAGTGGCGTCAAGATCAACAGGGCCACCGCACTAAGCCTACCGAAAGGTCTCGATGTCGGTAGGGAGAGAAGAAGATTCAGGAGGAAAATGTCGGGAACATTCGAGGACTGGATTGAATCTGAGCCTGAAATCGAAGTTCTCAAAGGGGCACCTGATTCCATGAAAGAAAGACTCAACTCGGTCCCTCCTAACTTTGACGAGCTCGTCAACGGGGTCTCCGCCGCTGGCGAGACACCCATAGTTGTGTCAAGGAGCGGAGAAGCACTAGGGATCATAAGGCTGAAGGATGTGCTCAAGGAAGGGATACGAGAGAAGATTCAAGCTGTCAAGTCCATGGACATCAGACCAGTGATGATTACGGGGGACCAGCCCCTGACCGCCAAGAGCATCGCGGCGGAGGTGGGGATCGACGAATACGTCCCGCGGGCGAGACCCGAGATGAAGTTCGGAATCGTCAAGAAGGAGCAGGCCGAGTCGCGCATCGTCGCAATGATCGGCGACGGGACCAACGACGCCCCAGCCTTGGCCGTCGCTGATGTCGGACTGGCCATGAGTTCGGGGACCGAGGCAGCGAAGGAGGCAGCGAACATGGTGGACCTTGAATCTAATCCTGCAAAGGTGATAGAAGTGGTAATGTTGGGCAAGCAGCTTCTGATGACCAGAGGCGCGGTGACCGCCTTCAGCATAGCCAATGATGTGGCAAAGTACTTCGCCATAGTGCCTGTCCTTTTCGCCGCGACGATTCCGCAGCTTCAGTCCTTGAACATACTCCATCTGGGTCTGGATAGCGCAGTGCTTTCCGCTCTCATCTTCAACGCAATCATCATCCCTCTGCTGATTCCCTTAGCGATGAGGGGAGTCGCGTTCAGGCCGTCGGACACGATGTCCATCTTCTTGAGAAACGTTCTTGTCTACGGAGTAGGCGGGATCATAGTGCCCTTCGTCGGGATAAAACTGATCGACATCCTGATCTCAACCATATAGGTGATAAGAGTGGAGAACTCGAAACCAAGCTACAGACCGGTGGTCGGACTCGCGCTGATCTCGCTAGTTCTTTGCGGCCTGTTTTTCCCTCTGCTGATTACAGGCATCGCGCAGGCAATCTTTCCGTACCAGGCCAATGGAGAGATAGTTCAACTCGACGGCCACAACGTGGGTTCTAACCTGATTGCCCAAGGCTTCAATTCCCCGGAGCTGTTCCACGCTAGGCCTGCCAACCAGTCCACTTCATTGGTGGATCCCGACATCACACTGGCAGAGGCCCTCAACCAAACATATCGGATAAGCTCGGCCTCAGGCATACCCCTGGCGAACCTCACGTCGGTTGTCAAGAGTAATGTGGAGGGAACGTTCTGGATATTTGGGAGCCCCTACGTGAACGTGTTAAAACTCAACCTAATCCTGATCAACGAAAACCCGACGATTTACAAGAATCTAACTGCCTGACGGGATCTTCGCCCGCGGGAGGCCGACTGGTTGACTAGTGATTCTTCGCCCTCTTCCTCTCTTCCTTTCTGAACTTCTTCTGCTTGGCAGCTTCTTTCTTGGCGTCGTAGTCCCCGAGGGGGGCCTCCGACTCGACGAAACCATGGTATATCTCGAACGCCCGCTTTACGATCTCCTCAGTCTTAGCGTCTCTTCTCGCGAACCGGACGGAAAGATTCCTCCTATCCAAAACCGCCCATTCGAAGCCCTTGTGGTTCTTCAGTTCCTCAATGGCCTGCTCCATGGCAAACTCGTTGCCGAAGAGCCCGCGAATCTCCCATGTCTTCCCCATGAACCGACCGCTTCCCGTCGGCTGTTTTAAGGGCTAACCCCGGGTTTCGGACAATTGAGCCCTGAGGGCGCTGGCGCTCTCCGAAGGAAGTTTGCAGACGGAATTCCTGCATAGATATGTCCTCGGCTTGGACGTGGGGTTTCTTCCGTGCAGCAGGGTAGTCATTCCCTGTAGCTGGCGATGTGTCTGGGAATCGGCCGATAGGACGACCTTGTTCGGAAGGAAACTCCGCCAGACTTCTTTGGTCATGTCTGCGGCGTCTGCTCGATTCTTCGACGTAATCACTATCTGCGTCATCCCGTTCAGTAGCATGTCTAGCGCGATCAACATGTTTGTGTGGCCCGTTGGCTGCTGCTCGATGTCCTTCCCAAAGAATTGCATGACTCTCTCGCCCGTCCGTTTCAGGTCATCCCTCCCCGTCAGCTCTGCTAGCCGAATCAGGATGACCGCGGCCACCGAGTTTCCCGAAGGGGTAACTCCGTCGTACCCTTCCTTCAGCCTGGTTGGCTGCGGGCTGACCGTGAAGAAGAGTCCTCCGTTCTCCTTGTCCTCTAACTCGCTGACCATGAGATCGGTCAGCCTTATCGCTTCCGCCAACCACATAGGTAAAGCCGTTGCCTCGAATAGATCCAATAGTCCCTGCACGAAGAAGGCATAGTCTTCGAGGGTCCCATCTAGTGCGGCTTCGCCTCCTGCGAACCTTCGCAGGAGCCTTCCATCCTTTGCGTTCTTCTTCATGATGAATTTCGCGGCTCTCACTGCGGCTGCCACGTATTCGTCGTTCTCCATCACTGTGCCTGCAAAGGCCAGGGCCGAGATGGCGAGCCCATTCCATGACGTCAGTATCTTGGTGTCTGTAGCTGATCTTGGTTTCTTCTTCCTCTCGCCGTAGAGCTCTAACTTCCACTTGGAGATGACTTCCGCATGATCCAAACCTTTTGATTCTGCTATAGTGCGGTGTAGGATGGACCTCCCTCCGAAGTTCCCGTTGTTCGTCACTCCAAAGATGGCTGAGAACTTCGCCGCGTCAGTCTTTCCGAGAGTTTTCTGCACTTCGAGTGGCGTCCAGGTATAGTACGCTCCTTCGCCATCCTCGGTGTCCGCGTCCTGAGCTGAATAGAACCCTCCGCCTTCATCTCTCATTTCTCCAAGAATCCAGTCAAGGGTCTCCTTTGCTGTAGTGGCATACTCCTTCTTCCCGGTTGCTTGGTAGGCTTCGGTGTAGAGCCTGGCCAGTTGCGCGTTGTCATAAAGCATCTTCTCAAAGTGCGGCACCAGCCAGACCCTGTCAGTCGAATATCTGTGAAAGCCTCCTCCTACGTGGTCCCTGATTCCTCCTGCCATTATCTCGTCGAGGGTCTTGGTCACGCTCTTTAGCGCCAGTTCCTTCCCCGTCCTGTAGTGGTATCTCAGGAGGTAGGCAAAGGAGAGTGGCAGGGGAAATTTCGGTGCGCCTCCGAAACCCCCGTGCTCAGGATCGAAAGACGAGACAAGTGCGGTGTATCCGTCGTCGAGCAGCCCGATTTTCAGCTCCGAACTCCTCGCACGAGACAAATCGTCTGACAGTGTCTTCACGATCTGCTCGGCATTCTCCACTGCTTCCGCTCTCTTGTCTCTCCAGACCCGAGTCACGAGTTCCAGAACCTGCCTGAAGCTGGGCAGCCCATATCTGGGCTCGGGCGGGAAGTATGTCCCTCCGTAGAACGGTTTGAGCTCAGGTGTGAGGAAGACTGTCAACGGCCACCCTCCTCCCCCGGTCATCGCCTGGACCGCCTTCATGTAGTATGCGTCGAGCTCTGGCCTCTCCTCCCTGTCTACCTTGATTGGGATGAAGTTCTTGTTGATCAAGGCTGCTATCGCTTCGTCCTCGAATGACTCGCGAGCCAGCTGATGACACCAGTGGCAGGTCGAATAGCCAATGCTCAGGAAGATTGGCTTTCCGTCGTTCTTCGCCTTCTTGAGCGCGTCATCTCCCCAAGGCCTCCACTCGACAGGGTTGAAGGCATGTTCCTGAAGATATGGGCTCTTCTCGTTGATTAGAAAGTTGGGCTTCCGGGGCAAGTCTTCAAAAGGTACCTCAGCTCGTAAATCAATCTTCTTTTTCGCACAATCAATGTCTTGTCGCCGTGATAGCCACTTCCAGCGCTAGTTTTTCCAATCCTCTCGTGCTTCATAGGGGTGGTCTTGACGAACCGCGTCTGAGGGCGCCTTGGAGATACTAAACATGTTAAACATCAACTATTTGAAGACCCCGGGATGACGTGCGCGGCCATAGGATGTCAGGGTACGACCCGGGGTTCGAGCTGTGGTCCGAGATAAGAGACATCTACAGGACCGCACTGAAGAGGCTCAACGCTAGGCTCGCGGTCGAGAACATAACGTTCCCCCAGTACAACGTGCTCTTGGCCCTGGGCCGCAACGGACCAATGCAGATGAGCACACTTGGCGAGCACATGCTGGTCGCGCCGGCCAACGTCACGGGCCTTATTGATAGAATCGAGGCGAAGGGATATGTTCGCCGTCGCAGAGATCCCAACGACAGGCGCCTCTGGGTCATCGAACTTACTCAGGAAGGCGTCAGGGTATACAAGAGCATCTCAACACGGTTCAGGCAATACGCTAGGGGGCTTGGATTGTCGCTCCCGCCGGGCGAGCTGGCGGCTGCCATCGCATCGCTCGACAAAGTCAGAAAGCGGGTGAAGGAACCCGCCGAGCTCTAGGCGGGTTCAAAATGCAGTACAAGTGGACGGTTCTTACAGTCACAACCGTCGGGGTCCTGATGAGCGGGATTGATGGCAGGATAGTGATAGTCGGCCTGCCGACCGTGGCCGCCGCCCTTCACGCTGATGCCGAACAGGCAATCTGGTTCACTCAAGCCTACACGATAGGAAGCACGGTTGCGCTGCTCTTCATTGGGCGGGTCAGCGACATGTTCGGCCGCGTCAAGGTCTATTCTGTAGGGTTCACCATATTCACCGTCGGCTCCTTCCTCACTGCCTCGTCCAGTGACCCGAACGCGTTCATCGCGGCTAGGATTTTCCAGGGCCTCGGGTCGGCCGCCCTCTTCGCCAATAGCGCGGCCATCATCGCCGACGCTTTCCCGTCCAACCAACTCGGCACAGCGCTGGGGATTAACCAGATTGCCTTCAGGGCTGGTGCGGTCGGCGGTCTCACGCTAAGCGGCTTGATACTGGCAATTCTCAATTGGAGGTTCCTCTTCTACATCAACATCCCGGTCGGGATCTTCGGAACCCTGTGGGCTTACAGGCGCCTCCATGAGGTAGGCAAGAGAGAGCGGACCGTGCCCATGGACTGGCCTGGCTTCCTGAGTTTCACTATCTTCATCACTTCACTGTTGCTATCCCTAACTTTCGCGGCTTACGGCTCCGTTGACTTCTCGGTGGTCATTGGATTGGGCGTCCTGGCGGCCGCCTCCCTGATGGTCTTCGTGCGCCTCGAGCGTCGCACTGAGCATCCGCTCCTCGACCTCAGCCTCCTCAGGATAAGGGAATTCAGCGGAGGCTGTCTGGCTCAAATGATCAACTCGGTCTCCTGGGGTGCGTTTCTCTTGGTGATCAGCCTCTATCTGCAACTCGTCCAGGGGCTCTCCCCGCTCGAGGCGGGGGTCGCACTGCTGCCGTTCGACTTTGGGTTCCTTGTGGCAGGCCCGTTGAGTGGCCACTTCTCCGATGAATACGGAACTCTGCCTTTCACTACCGGAGGTTTGATTGTCATCAGCACTTCTCTCTTCCTGTTCTCGAGAGTCGCCGTCAATACTCCCTATCTTAACATCGCCATGCTCCTGATTCTAGGCGGTCTTGGGACGGGCCTCTTTGCCTCACCCAACATGAGCTCCATAATGGGATCGGTCCCGGCTAAGAGGCGCGCAGTGGCGTCCGCCCTACGAGCCACCTTCTTCAATGTCGGATACACACTCAGTGTCAATGCGGTCATCTTGTTGTTGACCTTCAAGGTGTCCTATTCTCTCATTACAAGTATGATATCTTCAATAAATCCTACTGCTCTCAGCCTCTCTCAAAGAGCCGCCTTTGCGGGAGGTCTCAACTTCGTCTACTTTGTCCTATTTGTCATCAACCTGTTGGCCTTCATTCCGTCCCTCCTCAGAGGAAAGAGAGTCCAGCCCCAGATCGAGGCGAGTGCCTCAAGCGCGAGTGTGCCTACCATCGAAGTAGAATGACGAAAGTAGGGGAATCCCCAGCCCACCAACCGACATTGCTCAGGAGCAGGAAACGCTTTCGGCGCGCGCGCTCTCTAGAAAAGGAGCGAAAGGTCAAGGCGATAGCGACGGTTCCCGAAGTGGTCAGGATAATCGTGAGCGACTACTTCAAGAAGAAATCCGAGACCTAAAGGAGGAGATACTGGTCTGGCGGGTCACCTTTGCCGTCATGTTAGCTCTTGGGATACTACTCTTAGTAGGTTTGGGAGTCCTCTAACCACCATGCCACCAAGTGTCCAGCTTCTTTCTAACGGTCTTGTTCTTGAGGGCGATGAAAGTGCCTGCCACGAACAGCACAAGAACGAGAGCACTAGCGATATAGTTCACCCAGTATGCCAAGTCTTGGGGACTCACGACCGGGTGAGGGGCGACATAGACTGGCATGCTCTGCAATGTATAGGCAGGGGAATCTGTGCCATTCCAATAGGAGAGCGTCATCAACGGGTAGTAAGTCCCGGCAGAGGGCCAAAAGATTGGATATCCGCCAAACGAGGTAGAGCCAATTCCGAGAGAGATTGGGAAAACAACTGGCCCGATTTCCGTTATTGGCGCAAGACCGGGGCTGGTCCGGTTCTGATTGAGGATTACACCCGCTGGGCCTCCAATCTCTATGACCTCTCCCTTGCAACCTTCGAGGTAACAGGCTTGTGCCCCTTGGAACTGGATGATGATTTGCTTCACTTGCTTACTGAATTTCGAGGTCATTCCCCCGCTTGCATCTACTATTACCCTCTGCCCCTGAGTGATGGAGCCATTGGAGTAAAGGAGCATGTCGATATGCATCGAGCCGTTGTAAGTGATGACATTCACGAGAGGACTGTTGGGAAGGGGGTAGTCAATCGAAAAGGGCTGAGTAATGGTCTTGTTCTCGGAGGAGCCAACCGCGTAGGAATAGGCATTGACTGCGATGACCACGACGAGGAAAGATATCACGAACACAGCGACCCACTTCGTTCTGCGTCTCATGTCGATAACCTCCTCATTTGCAGCCACTTAACAGCCTTGCGCGTGCCAGCAACCGACATTACACAGGGAGATGATATTGTTCGAGCAACCGAAGACTACACAGAACCGGTGCTAGAAAAATCTAAATACGCGCTCAGAGGCGCCGTCCACAGGTCCCTGCGCATTGTATTGTGCATGTCAACTACTATTAGTTACGAATGGGGGTATACCGACTTAGCGCCAGCCAAAGACAGCGCTCAGAAGAAGACCGTAAGAAAGAAGAAGGTTGAGGACGAGGTTCCCCCCTTCAAGGTCAGCACCCATTTTCTGATCCCCAAGCATGAGCTTCTTACGAGGGAGGAGTCGCAGCGGGTTCTTCAAGAGTTCCACTCTTCGCCTAGCCAGCTTCCCTACATTCTGGTGACCGATCCAATAGCAAAGGAAGTTGGGGCCAAGCCTGGTGATTTTGTGAGGATATCGAGGCGAAGTGAGACAGCAGGTGCCAGCACCTACTATCGGTATGTGGTGGAGAGCTAAACTTGAGCATGCAGGCGTTCAAGTCCAGTTCATGGGTCGTCCTCCGCGACCTGCTCGAAAGGGAAGGGGTTGCGAAGCAGCACCTCAACAGCTACAACGAGTTCGTCTCTAGGGGACTCCAGAACATAGTCGACGAGATTGGGGAGGTCGAGGTCGAGACGGTCAGCACGCCGTACAAGATAAAGTTCGGAAGGATTGCGCTCGGCGCACCGAGGGTAGTCGAGATTGACGGCTCGGTCAGCAGTATCCTGCCCATGGAGGCACGCCTCAGAAACCTGACCTACTCTGCCCCAATTCTGCTCGAAATGACTATCGAGGAGGAAGGCCTCCCCCGGGACACCACGCGGCAGCACATCGGAGATCTGCCCGTGATGGTGAAGTCAGAACTTTGTCAACTATCAACCCGCTCCAAAGACCAGCTGGTCGAGTCGGGCGAAGACCCCAATGACCCTGGTGGATACTTCATAATCAACGGTGCGGAGAGGGTAATCGTTGGCCTTGAGGACCTCTCGCCCAACAAGATCCTCGTTGATTCAGAGAAGGCCTCCGGAGCAACCACATACAAGTCAAGAGTCTACTCGTCTGTCGTAGGTTATAGATCGAAGCTCGAGCTGACCTTGAAGCAGGACGGCGCAATAAACGTGAAGGTTCCTAGTTGCCCGGTCGACCTTCCGTTCGTTATTGTAATGAGGGCTCTCGGAATAAAGTCAGACAAGGACATAGCCGACGCTGTCTCGCCCAAGGCCGAAATTCAGGATCTACTGGAGGTTTCGTTCGACAAAGCCAGCGAAGCACCCACCGACAAGGACTCCTTGGTCTACATTGGCAATAGGGTCGCCCACGGCATGCTCGAGGAGTTCAGGGTGAAGCGCGCACAATCGATGCTCGACTGGGGACTCCTTCCTCACCTGGGCAAGACCGATGATAGGCGATTCGACAAGGCAATGTTCATGGGTGAAGCGGTCTGCAAGCTCCTCGAGCTTAGGCTTGGTTGGATTGGCGCTGACGACAAGGACCACTACGGTAACAAAGTGATAAAGTTCGCAGGTCAGATGCTGGCCGACCTATTCAGGACGGCCTTCAGGAACCTAGTCAGGGACATGAAGTACCAGCTCGAAAGAACTGGTCAGAAGCGTGGGGGGAACGTGGTGGGGGCCGCAATTCGGACGGGGATAATAACAGACAAACTCAACAACGCGATAGCGACTGGGAACTGGGGGCGAGGCAAGGTTGGGGTCACACAGCTGCTTGACCGGACCAACTACCTCAGCACTCTGAGCCACCTGAGGCGCGTTCAGTCGCCGCTCAGCAGGAGCCAACCCAACTTTGAAGCCAGGGACCTCCACGCGACCCACTTCGGCAGAATCTGTCCCTCGGAGACGCCCGAGGGAGTCAACTGCGGCCTGGTCAAGAACTTGGCCCTCTCAGCCATCATCTCCGTAGGAGTTCCAACTCAGGAAGTCGAGGATAAGTTGTGGGAGCTTGGAGCCAAGCGGATTCGGGAAACGGACCAGAAGACTCAGGTAAACGGTTGCAGAATCTTCATGGATGGCAGGTTCTTGGGTTACGTGGATGACGGAGAGAGACTCGCTAAGGCTTTCAGGAAGCTGAGGCGGGAGGGCCAGATCAACCCGAGCGCCAGCGTTTTGTATGTCTCACCTGTGAATGAGAAAGCCTATCCAAGGCTGTACATCAGCTTGAGCTCAGGTCGTGTCCTCCGACCCCTGATAGTGGTGGAGAACGGTAGATCTCTGCTAGAACCAGAGCTGATTGAGAAGGTCGATTCGGGTCAGATGTCTTGGCGCGAGCTGGTGGAGCGGGGAGTAGCCGAACTCATCGACGCCAACGAGGAGGAGAACTGTCTAGTGGCAATGGGTGCGGACGACGTTAGTGCCAGGAACACTCACATGGAGCTATTTCCTGCCGCAATGTTCGGAATAGCCGCATCGATCATACCTTACCCCGAGCACAACCAGTCGCCTAGAAACACGTACGAGTCAGCCATGGCGAAGCAGAGCCTGGGTTTCAGCTCCCCAACATATCCGATTTCACCGCACGTCCGACAGCATCTCTTGGTCAGCCCCCAAGCACCCGTTGTCAGGACTAGGACATTGGACCTCCTGAAGATAGACGAGCGCCCGCTGGGGCAGAATTGTGTGGTCGCCGTCCTATCTTTCGAAGGCTACAACATCGAAGATGCGATAATCATGAACAGGTCCAGTGTTGAGAGAGGGCTCGCGCGCTCTTTCTTCTACAGGCTCTACGAAGGTGAAGCCAAACAATACCTGGGCGGAATGAGGGACACGTTCGAGGTCCCGGCTGCTGAGTCAAACATACGAGGCTACAGGGGTGAGAAATTCTACCGCCTTCTAGAAGGAGACGGAGTGGTTGCCCATGAATCGCAGGTGACAGGGGGTGACGTTGTCATAGGCCGGACGAGCCCCCCAAGGTTCATGGAGGAGTACAAAGAGTTCGAGATTAAGGGGCCCTACAGAAGGGACACATCCGTGGCCGTGAGACCATCGGAAACAGGCGTCGTGGATTCGATTTTCATGACCGAGAACGTCGAAGGGGGCCGGATGTTCAAGGTCAGAGTCAGGGACATGAGGGTCCCTGAAATCGGCGACAAGTTCGCTTCTAGGCACGGGCAGAAGGGGGTCATTGGATTGGTTGTCCCACAGGAAGACATGCCATACACAGCGGAGGGTGTTGTCCCCGACGTCATAATCAACCCTCACGCCTTTCCTTCGAGGATGACCGTAGGCCAGTTCATCGAGTCGATCGCAGGCAAGGCGGGTGCTTTCCGCGGCTCTCCAGTCGACGGCTCAGCCTTTGCCGGAGAGAGCTTAGATGAGCTCGAAAAGATCCTGAAGGAAAGGGGCTTCGAGGCTACAGGAAGAGAGGTCATGTACGACGGCAAGACCGCGAAGAAGTACGCGGCCGACGTTTTCGTGGGTGTCGTTTACTACCAGAAGCTACACCACATGGTCGCAGACAAGATTCACGCAAGGGCAAGGGGGCAGGTCCAGATGCTGACCAAGCAACCGACCGAGGGGAGAGCAAGAGGCGGCGGCCTAAGGTTCGGAGAGATGGAAAGAGATTGTCTGATAGCATATGGTGCTTCGATGGTCCTCAAAGACAGACTCCTCGACGAGGCAGACAAGACCGAGATCTATGTGTGCGAGAAGTGCGGACTAATTGCGTACTACGACGCGAAGCAGAGGCGTTACACTTGCAAGATTGACGGAGACCAAGCCAAGATTTCCACGGTGGTGGTCGCCTATGCCTTCAAGCTCCTCCTCCAGGAGATGATCAGCCTGAACATCGCGCCTCGGCTCCAGTTGAAGGATAAGGTGTAAAGAAAGTGTCGATGGAGCAGGCGCTCAAGACCATCCGCGGAATCGACTTCGCAGTCTTTTCGCCAAGTGAAGTAAGGAAGTACTCAGTGGCGGAAGTAACGCAACCCGAGACATACGATGAGGATGGAATGCCTGTCCAGGGTGGACTGATGGACAGCAGGCTCGGGACGTTAGAACCTGGACAGAAGTGCGGAACCTGCGGAGGCACGGCGGGGCGTTGTCCAGGGCACTTCGGCCATATCGAATTGGCCGAACCGGTCCTTCACATCGCATTCGTCGATGAGATTAACAAACTGGTTCAGACTACATGCAGGACCTGCGGGAGGATCCTCCTTCCCCAGCAGGAGCTAGACGCCTACCGAACACGACTCTCAGCCAAGACAGACTTCAGTCCGACACTCGTGGAGGCAATAGCCAAGGAAATCACGACGAAAGCGAAGAAGGTCAAACTCTGTCCTCACTGCGGCAAGCAGCAGTACCAAATTGAGTTCACAAAACCTACAATATTCCATGAGATTACCGAGGAGGGGGGCGCGACACGCCTCCTTCCGATTGCCGTCAGGGAAAGGCTCGAGAGGATCAACAACGAGGACCTACAACTCCTTAACTTCAATGCAAAGGCGGCAAGGCCCGAGTGGTTCATACTGCAGGTACTTCCTGTCCCACCTCTTACGGTTAGGCCCTCTATCACTCTTGAGTCAGGAATCAGGTCCGAAGACGACCTGACGCACAAGGTAGTCGACATCCTCAGGGTGAACCAGAGGGTCAGAGAGAGCAAGGAGTCCGGGACGCCCCACCTGATCGTCCAGGACCTCGTCGACCTGCTCCACTACCACGTCACCACGTATTTCGACAATGAGGTCTCGGGGATTCCCCAAGCTCACCACCGTTCGGGTAGGCCCCTGAAGACGCTCAGCCAGAGGCTCAAGGGTAAGGAGGGAAGATTCCGAGGTTCTCTTTCAGGAAAAAGAGTCGACTTCTCCAGCAGAACGGTGATCAGCCCGGACCCGAGCCTAGATATCGGCGAAGTAGGCGTTCCCTACGAGGTGGCAAAGAAACTCACCATACCGGAGAAGGTCTCTCCTTCTAACATCGAGAACCTGAAGCCACTTGTAGTCAGAGGCCCATTCGAGCACCCTGGCGCAAACTACGTCATCAGACCAGACGGAGTCAAGATTAGGCTCGACTTCGCGAGCGACAGGAAGGCTCTGGCGGACACGCTTGCGCCCGGATACGTCGTCGAGAGACACCTGATGGACGGGGACGTCGTCCTCTTCAACAGACAGCCGTCCCTCCACAGAATGTCTGTTATGGCACATTTTGTTAGGGTCCTGCCATACAGAACTTTCAGACTCCATCCGTCGGTTTGTCCACCGTACAACGCTGACTTTGATGGCGACGAGATGAACCTGCACGTCCCCCAAAGCGAGGAGTCGCGGTCTGAGGCGCTGATGCTGATGAAGGTTCAGGACCAGATACTGTCACCAAGGTACGGAGGCCCTATAATCGGCGGAATCAGGGATTTCATCACGGGCGCCTTCATGCTCACACGGGACGAGACCTTTCTCACACCAGGGGAGTTCTCGAACCTGGCGCTGATCGGCGACTACGAGGGAGACCTTCCGGAGCCCGCCCTGGGAGGCGCCCACCCGATGTACACCGGAAAACAACTCTTTTCACTCTTCATACCAAAGGGAATGAACTGCGTCCTGACGTCCAAGTGGGCGAAGTCCTCAAAGTCGGGCGCCTCCGGCGATGTCGTGATCAAGGATGGGCAACTCATATCGGGAGTGGTCGACAAGGCAGTCATAGGGGCCGAGGAGCCCGATTCACTGCTTCACAGGATAACCAAGGACTACGGAAACGAGGACGCCAGGAACTTTCTGAACTCGATCTTGAAGGTCCTAAAGACCTTTCTCACCAGGAGAGGCTTTACCTACGGCTTCAACGAGTTGGAGCTGGCCGAGGACGCGAAGAAGGGCATACGCGACACCTTGGATGAGGCCTACACGGGGGTCTTCGAACTGATCAAGAAGTACAAGGCTGGGACGCTCCAGCTGACGAGGGGACTTTCGCCCGAAGACTCACTCGAGGCGTACATCGTCAACGAACTAGCGCGCGCTAGAGACAGGGCAGGAAGAATCGCAGACCGCTCCTTCCCGGCCGAAAACTCGGGCATGATAATGGCGAGAACCGGCGCCAGGGGCTCCAGCCTCAACGTCGGGCAGATGACTGCTGCCCTCGGACAACAGTCTGTCCGAGGAAAGAGAATCGAGAAAGGCATGAAGGGGAGGGCGCTAAGCCACTTCCCTTGGAACGACCCCTCGCCCGAGGCGAAGGGTTTCGTCAGGAGCAACTACCGAGACGGCCTATCTCCGACCGAGTTCTTCTTCCACGCCATGGGAGGAAGGGAGGGGCTGGTGGACACAGCGGTCAGGACGCAGCAGAGCGGTTACATGCAGAGGAGGTTGGTCAACGCCCTTGAACACCTCAAGGTAGAGTACGATCTGACCGTGAGAGACCCCCACGGGCACATCATCCAGTTCCTTTACGGCGAGGACGGCGTCGACCCCGCTAAGAGCGACCACGGTCGCCCAATCAACCTCGACCGGCTAGTTGAGACCGAGGAACTTCTCTTTAAGTCGAAGGGCAAGCTCGACGAAGAGACTGTCCAGAGGCTGTTGAAGAAATACCAATCAGGGCTCAACGATCGCCTTTCTCGGGAGCTTAGAGAGAAACTCGCGAGCTCCCACCTCTCAGAGGAGGGCGCCAAGGAAGCACTCGAAAAGGTTGACGAAGCACAGGATTATTCCAGGGTGGAACCCGGCGAGGCTTCGGGCATCGTGGCGGCCCAATCAATCGGTGAACCTGGCACGCAGATGACTCTGCGAACCTTCCACTTTGCAGGAGTGAGAGAACGAGATGTCACTCTCGGACTCCCGAGACTGATGGAATTAGTGGATGCCCGGAAGATCCCAGCTACCCCTTCAATGGATATCTATCTCACGAAGGAATACGCTGCTTCAAACGAGAAGGCCGTCAAGGTTGCAAAGGAGATTCTATTCAGCAAGGTCGGCAACGTCGTCTCCTTCAGCGAGGTCGACCCCACAGAAGGGATTAAGCTGCACCTAAGTCCTGAAATGATGGTGGACAGGGACACCAATCCGGAGGAGATTCGGGAAGCCATTGAGACAGGGAAGAGAAACGTCCAACAAGATAAGAGGGATAAGAACGTCATTCACGTTAGCATGGAGAACGCCGATCTCTCGGCCTTGTTTACGCTTCGGAACAAGATCCTCAATATGAAGCTGAAAGGGATTCCGGGGATCACTAGGGTGACTGTCGTTAAGGAGGGTGAGGAGTGGTTCATCCAAACTGCTGGTTCGAACCTGGGCAAAGTCGTACTTGTCCAGGGTGTGGACCCCACGAGGGTGTACACGAACAACGTGCACGAGGTAGCGCAGGTCCTCGGCATCGAGGCGGCACGAGCCACTTTAGTCAGAGAGGTAATGAGTACACTGGATGAACAGGGCCTTGAGGTCGACATACGCCACATATTCCTGGTGGCAGACCTGATGACCTCGAAGGGCTATATCCAACAGATAGGACGGCACGGGATAGCCGGCGCCAAGAGCAGCGTCCTCGCAAGGGCCGCTTTCGAGATTACCGTACCGACACTGGCCGAGGCCGCGGTCAGGGGTGAGACCGAGGACCTGAAGGGCGTTACAGAAAACGTGATCGTCGGACTCCCGATCCCAGTGGGGACCGGGATGATTGACCTTTACATGAGCTGATAACATGGTCGACAGCGCTCACCTTTCGAAGGTTTTGAAGGACGCCATGAAGGGGGGGAAGACTGCGGTGGGCGCCAAAGAAAGCATTGCGGCCTTGAAGGGCAGCAAGGCAATTCTCTTGACCCGCTCAGTTCCAGAAGGCCTGGGGGCGAAGCTTCGGGAAGAAGCGAAGAAACATGGAATCCCCATTGTCGAGTTGCAGTTGTCCTCGGTCGAGCTGGCAAGGATGATAGGAAGGCCCTACCGAGTCTCGGCTGTAGCCCTGCGTTCGGTCAGCGAGGGCGACGTCAACCAGCTGTTGAAGTGAGTCATTGTTTGCCCGAAATCAAACTTTCGTCAGACCAGTTGTCGATGCTATCAATGTTCCAAGGTATGACGGGAGCCACCGCCCGGGATTGCGTTATAGATGAGAAACAGAACAGAGTGATCTTCGTAGTGGCGAAGGGCCAAATGGGTCTCGCGATAGGAAAGGATGGCTCATCCGTCAAGAAGATTGAGCGGGCACTCAGGAGGCCTGTCGAAATGGTGGAATGGGCCGACGACGTTGAGGGGCTGGTTCGGAATACGCTCGGGGCGAAGTACGTTCAAGAGGTCAGGGTGGGCGATAGGCTCGACGGCACGAAGGGTATCGTAGCGGTTGTGGATTACCGAAAGAAGGGTGCCGTCCTCGGAATAGGTGGGAAGAATGCCGAGAAGGTCCGACTCCTAGTTCGCAGGTACTTCGGAATCGAAAACGTCCAAATCACGAGCGAGCTCTGAACGCTTTTATACGATGAAAAAGGGTTGCGGTTGGAAAATTGCCAGGTTCCCCACGCGGAGAATTTGCCGCTAGGCAGGTTTCGCAGAAGAGGCAGAGGTTCCGCTGGTCCAACAAGTGGTACAAGAGACGGAAGCTTGGACTCGATTACAAATCTGACCCACTAGAGGGCGCCCCCCAGGCACGAGGCATTGTATTGGAGAAGGTGGGGATCGAATCCAAGCAGCCCAATTCCGCAATCAGGAAATGCGTGAGGGTCCAGATAGTCAAGAATGGAAAGCAAATCACGGCCTTCCTGCCAGGGGACGGCGCCCTAAACTATGTCGACGAGCACGACGAAGTCGTTCTTCAGGGGATAGGAGGCTCAATGAAAAGAGCCATGGGCGACATACCAGGCGTTCGCTGGACTGTCTTTAAGGTCAACGGCGTCTCTCTGAATGAATTAGTCTACGGAAGAAAGGAGAAGCCGAGGAGATAGTATCCATCTTGAGCAGACAGTCGCTAGAGCATCAGAAGATGCTTCTCTGGAATATGTGGGATACGACAGAAGTCAAGATTGAAGATCAGGGTCTCCAAAACGTCATTAGTCTGAAACAGATTCTAGTGCCCCATTCGGGAGGGCGTCACGAGCACAAGAAGTTCGGGAAGACCAGAGTCAACATCGTTGAAAGACTCGTGGACCAGATGATGCACTTCGGCAAGAAGTACGCGAAGAACACCGGCAGAATGGGTGGCAAGAAACAGAAGGCGATGAAGATTGTAAAGACGGCGTTCACAATAATCGGGTTGAAGACCGGGCAGAACCCAGTCCAGCAGTTGGTGAAAGCCATCGAGAACGCTTCGCCGAATGAGGACACCACGCGACTGAGCTACGGCGGCGTCGTCTACCACCAATCGGTCGATATCTCCCCCGTCCGCAGGGTTGATTTGGCGCTCCGTTTCATTTCTGAGGGAGTGAGAGAGGCAGCGTTCGCATCATCACGGAGCGTGGAAGAGGTCCTCGCCGATGAAATCATGCAGGCGGCGGCGGGTGACTCGAATAGTTACTCCGTCAAGAAGAAGAACGAGCAAGAACGTGTAGCGATGGCTTCTAGGTAGTTCCCTCTTCGGACTTTTCGTCTTTCCTACGCAATTCCATCCCCTGCAACTCCTTTTCCAACTCGGGGGGCTTCGCAATCATCGCCTCGGGCCTTGAAAGGAAGAGCTCGATTAACTGAAGGATCTTCGGGACCCTAAACTTCTGTAGCCGATGCGAAATACGGAAGTCGTACCTGGGGTCCCGGGCGACCGGGTCCAGCACTTCGAGCCTGGATGTCCCTATCGCATCTCTTAGCAGATACCCCGCCTTGAGCTGCGTGACCATGTCATCCTCTGCATAGATTATGAGCGTCGGCCTCTTCAACTTTCCCAGACCTCTCAACTGATCCTTATCGTATGTGCTGGCGAGCAGGACCATCGACTTGACGGCCTCAGGCCTCGTGAGTGCGAACTCGAGGGCGACCTGCCCTCCCCAGCCACTCCCCACGAGGGACATCGTATTGATCTTCAGTTTATCCACGAAATCTCCAAGCGCCTGTGCCTGAGTCCTATAGTTGGGCGTCTCCGTCGGTCTCGAGGACCCTCCGTACCCGATCAAATCGGGGGCGACGATGCAGTATTTCCCTGAGAGGCTCAGAATCGGCTCCCATACCCGCCACGTCTCGGCAGGCTCACTACCGTGCAAGAAAAGAAGGGGATCTCCGCCTCCGACCGTGACGTAGTTTATCGTGAACTCGCCCGCTTCGATCTGCTTTTCTGTCAGCTCCATCTGAAGAGCGCCTCCGACGCCCGCCTTTTCAAACCTTTTCACCTCCGAGAGCGGGCACACGGCAGGCAGCTGTTGCTCACTTGACGAAGGAAGAGTCGAACGCGATACTGTTGGAGCGCAAGATGTCCTCCTCGCGCACGGCGCCGTCCCGGAGCAGGAAGTCAATTTCTCCCCGAAGATTGGTCCTGAGCATCTCCGGCCCATCCGTATTGAGAGTGTATCTGATGCCGAACTCCTTGAGCGCCCCGAAGATGCGTCTTAGTTCCCTCGTATTCTTGACCACTCCGGTGTGTAAGTTAGAGGTAGGACAGACTTCAAGGACTGTCCCCCTCTGCTTTAGAAGTTCCAGGGTCCCTGAATCCTCCGTCGCCCTAACGCCGTGTCCTATCCTATCAGGCTCCAAGTGTTCTAGGGCCAGCCTTACTGAGTCGGCTCCCTCGTCTTCCCCGGCGTGAACAGTCAACCCGAGCCCCGCCTTCCTTGCCCTCCTGAAGATACCCCTGTAATCGGCGTAGTGGAACGCCTTGTTCCCCGGGCCTGCCATGTCGATTCCCACCACTCCTCTGCCAGAGAAGGCAACGGCCTTCTCAAGCAAGATTTCGTTGAGCCTTTGTCCGAACCCCCTATCGAGGCACACGATAATCCCTGTCTTAACTGGGTACTCCAGAGAGGCACGATCGATTCCCCGCACGGCGGCCATCATTATGTGATCGAGGTCCTGCTCCCCACCCCTGTTTCTCTTCATGGGGTTGAACCTGAGTTCCAAAAGAGTAATGTTGTTCTTCCTGTAAGCGCCGGCAATTGTCTGATATACCGAGCGCTCTATCGCAATCGGGCTGGACTGTATCAGCTCGGTCAGGTGGAAGAGCGAGAGGTAATAGCCAAAGGACCTCTTGCTTCGTGGGGTCACCGTCACCAGGTCCACGAACTTCCAGTAGTCCTTGGTCGGAAGCTTTATTCCTTGGGCATGAGCGATTTCCCACATCACGGCAGGGTCGACAGAGCCACCGAGGTGGACGTGAAGCTCAGCGAGCTCTGTCTTCGGACTGAGTGCACTCAAGGAGTTCACTGAGGCTCGATCGTCGCTGGTGGCTTGGTGGAGATGGAGTAGGCGACGCCGACCACCCCCTCAACTTCGTTGGTCACCCTGGTGGAGATTCTCTCCAGGATCTCTGGTTGGAGCCTGGCCCAGTCTGCCGTCATGGCATCAATAGATTCGACGACCTTTACTGTCACTTGGTACCCAAGGCGCCTCTCGTCTCCCAGAACTCCCGTCACCTTGTCGTCACCCACGAAGGCGAACGCCTGCCACACCTTCGAGTAGAGATTCTCCTCCTCAATCACCTCCTCGACGATTCTGCTCGCCTCTCTCGTTACTCTTAGCTTGTCCGGCGTCGTCTCACCGATGACCCTAACAGCCAGACCCGGGCCTGGAAATGGATGCCTCTGAAGAACCCTCTGCGGGAGCCCGAGTAGCCTGCCCAGCTCCCTGACCTCGTCCTTGTAGAGCTCCTTCACGGGCTCCACCACCTGCATCGAGAGCTCCTTCGGGAGTCCTCCTACGTTGTGGTGCGTCTTAATCACCGCCGCTGGGCCTCCTGACCTTCCGCTTTCGATCACGTCTGGGTAGAGCGTCCCCTGCGCCAGGTAGGCGAAGGGTCCCTCCCTGACTGCAAACTCCTCGAAAGCGTCGGCGAACTTCTTCCCCACCACCTTCCGTTTCTGTTCGGAGTCGGTTACGCCCTTGAGAGCTTGCAGGAACATGGCCGAGGCGTCCACAAACGAAACATCGATTCCGAGACCCTGCTCCAGAAACGCCTTAACGTTCTCGGTTTCCCTGGCTCTCAAGAGCCCAGTGTCGATGAAGACACACTTCAGCCTGTTTCCTATCGCCATGTGAAGCAGGGCCGCGGTCACGGACGAATCGACTCCTCCTGAGACCGCGCAGAGCACCTTCCCTTGCAGCTCGGCCAGTGACTCGACTGTTCTTTTCATGAACCCTTCAAGGGTCCAGTTGCGCTGTGCCCCACACACCCCGAACACGAAGTTAGCCAGGATTGCCTGGCCCTCTTCTGTGTGCGACACCTCAGGATGGAATTGGACGCCATAGTGGTGTCCATCAGATGACCTGACTGCGGCATACGGTGAATTGGAGCTGGATGCGATAGCCTTCAGGGACGACGGAAGCCTGGTGGGCGAATCAGTGTGGCTCATCCAGCAGACAAGCTGGTCCCTTCCAATGCCGTCGAAGAGCCCACCTTTGTCGAGGATTTTCACATTCGACCTCCCGTATTCACGGCGACTGGCCCTACCGACTTCCCCACCATGGGCCCGCACAAGAAGCTGGTAGCCATAGCAGATCCCCAGAAGCGGGATGTCCCCCTTGAGGAGTTCCAGGTCAGCTCTGGGCGCTTCCTCTGAGTAGACACTCGCAGGCCCCCCCGACAGTATCACCCCGGCGACTCCCTTCTTCTTCAACTCTGAGAGAGATATGTCATGAGGTTGGAGCTCTGCGAAGACCCCCAGTGCCCTGACTCTCCTGCAGATCAGGTGGGCATACTGTCCGCCAAAGTCGAGGACAGCGATGCCCCCGCTCAGTCCCTGTTCGGCCATGTTACTTCTTGACCTCCAGTGAATGGGCCCCTAGCTCTCCAGCCCCTGTTGCGGTTATTGCTCCGAACTTTGCTCCGTTCCACATTTCCCTGACGTTCTCCGCGCCTGCATACCCAAAAGCCGCCCGTAGACCATTAGACATCGTAGTGACGACCGTCTTCGCCTTCCCGGCGTACTCAACATAGGCCTCCACTCCTTCGTCGAACCCCTTTGCGGGGACCGCATATCTGTCGACCGCGAACCTCACGCGTCTTGCAGCTGCGCTCGCCATCCCTCTGTGGACCTTGAACCTCTTGCCGCCTCTGACCACCATCTCGCTAGCCGCCTCTTCTGTCCCTGCCAGCACAGAACCTAGCATGGTTGCAGATGCTCCTGCGGCAAAGGCCAACGCTGCGTCACCTGGGCCTCGAATCCCGCCATCAGCTATCACCGGAATGTCCAGTTTCCTTTCAGCGACTGCGCTCGCGACCTCTGCGACCGCAAAGAGTGTGGGCGCCCCGACGCGGGTCACTTCCGATGTGATGCAGATAGACCCGGAACCAATTCCTGCCCTGAATCCTTCTACCCTTGGTAGCTCATCAATGATATCATCCGCCGCCTGCCGCGTTCCTACATTCCCAGCGATGAAATCTGCGCTGAGGTCAGGCAGGACCCGTCTCGCAGCTGCAATCACCTTGGAACTGTGGAAGTGAGCTACGTCTGCGACAAGAAAGTCTGCGACCCGGTCGACTGCCCTGCACCTCTCCCTGTCCAAGGGTGAAACTGCCGATCCGACCAAGGGTCTTCCTCTGCTATCACTGCTCAGGGCGTCCACTCTTGAGGACTTCACCTTCTTCACTTGACTGACCTGGTCTTCAATCGACATGTTCCTATGGATGACCCCCGCTCCTCCAAGCCTCGCCATCTCGACAGCCAGGCGCCACTCCGTGACTGTGTCCATCGGAGATGAAACCAGCGGTATTCCAAGCTTGATGTTCCTAGTCAACCTCGAAGCGAGATCGATCTCCGCCGGCTCTGCTTTGCTTCTCCCCGGGAGAAGGATGAAGTCCCTGAAAGTGAAGACGCTTCTTGCACCTTCGAGTTTTGAAGCAAAGCTATCTGGCAAGGCAACACACCTTGCCGAATCCGGAATCTGCCCTCACTATAATAACGCTTGCCCGAGACGAACTCCTCGGTCCGATGCTGAAGGACCCGGGGTCCACAACCGTTAATTAACCCAGAACCTCGTTTTTGGCATCGGAAATGCCCAAGGACCCAATGTCTTCGTTCGGGAACCTGATGCTGGGATGCATCAGCGACGAGTACACGCAGGAGGAGAGAAAGTTGGTGCTGGATGAAATCCTCTTTCTCGCCCTCGGTGTCTGCGCAAGCGTGATGACGACCTATCTGCTCTCCCTCGCTGGAATTTTGCTCTAAAGATTTCAACAAATCCGTGAAGGAATACCATCCTCCGCCCATTTACCGACTCGGACCGCAATATCATCTATCGATACGGCATGGGAAGAAGAACAATCCTGTTCGGATTCTGGCTCCTAGGATACGCTCTTGGCTTCTTCGCTTGGCTCGTCAGGGCTCCCGTGATGAACTTCGTCATGAGCCTCGGGCTCAGCTCGGACGCCGCGAGCGCGCTCATAACTGGCTTCGCCGGTTCATTGGTGATGCTCGTGGGCGTAATCCTCTGGAGCTACCTCTCATCGAGCTAATCCGCAATCGCCCGTGTAACGCAAGGTGGGCAACGGAACGCTCGATGTTCCATGTTTTGCACCGACCACTAGGAAGCTTTCGCTCAGTACGCCGGGTATGCGGCGAACTCAAGCCCGCACGTGAGAGTATCACCCAAACTGAACACCCTCAGGAATAGCCCAAACACAGAACAGAACCCCGTTTCACCCCACTACGCTTAAATACACTCAGCGAGGGTCGTTTCATGGAAAGAGGGAAGTAGTATGGCGAACAAGCCCCACCTGAACCTGATTATCTGCGGCCACGTGGACCACGGTAAATCCACGTCTATGGGCCACTTCCTCTTCGACTTAGGCGTCGTCGACCAGAGGATGATCGAAGAGTTTGCAAAGGAGTCAGAGAAGACTGGGGCAGGCGACTCATTCAAGTACGCTTGGGTCCTCGACCAGCTGAAGGACGAAAGGGAAAGAGGAGTCACAATCGACCTTGCCTTTCAGAGGTTCGAGACGCCGAAGTTCTTCTATACGCTGATCGACGCGCCGGGGCACCGAGACTTCATCAAGAACATGATCACGGGAGCATCTGAGGCCGACGCCGCGGTTCTGGTAGTTTCTGCAAAGAAGGGGGAGGAGGACGTCGCCCTCGGGCCAGGAGGCCAGGCAAGGGAACATGCATTCCTTCTGAGGACCCTGGGCGTCACGCAACTTGTCGTTGCCATCAACAAGATGGACGACCAGACTGTGAAGTATTCTGAACAAAGGTTCAACGAGGCCAAACAGGACGTCGAGAACCTCTTAAAGACGGTGGGTTACAACATGGCGAAGATCAACGTGATTCCCGTCTCCGGATGGACGGGCGAGAACCTTGCGAAGAAGTCGACCAATATGCCGTGGTACAAGGGTCCAATCCTTCTGGAAGCACTTGACCAGTTCACCGAACCGCCGAAGCCGATTGACAAACCGCTCAGGCTGCCTGTTCAGGATGTCTACACCATCACAGGCGTCGGAACCGTCCCCGTTGGCAGGATAGAAACTGGCAAGATAAAGGTCGGCGATTCCGTCTCGATAATGCCAGAGGGCTTGACTGCCGAAGTAAAGTCCATTGAAACCCACCACACAGCAATGACAGAAGCAATGGCCGGTGACAACATCGGGTTCAACCTGAGGGGTGTCGCGAAGACCGACTTCCGCAGGGGTTCCGTGTTGGGGCCCTCGAATAACCCGCCCACAATTGCAAAGGAGTTCCTTGCACAGGTGATAGTAGTCTTCCACCCGACGGCGATAGCGCCCGGTTACACCCCAGTCCTACACGCCCACACAGCTCAGGTCGCAGCGACGATTTCGGAGATTGTGGCGAAGATTGACCCACGAACCGGCCAAGCGACTGAAGAAAAGCCAAAGACGATAAGGACCGGGGACTCGGCAATTGTCAAGATACAGCCGCTGAGGCCGATTGTGCTGGAGACCTTCAAGGATTATCCCGAGCTGGGAAGGTTTGCCCTCCGCGACATGGGGAGCACGGTGGCGGCCGGGATCGTCCGCGAAATCACTCAGAAGGGTCAAGTCGAGAAGTCCGCCGCAAAGGCGTAGACGCCAACTCTTACGCTGACGCTCATCTCTGGCTTGGTATATGTGCCGTTACAACCGGAGTGACATCGGAGCTTAGAGTCTTCCGGTGAGGGAAGCGGAACTACTGCGTCCTCCGCCACCTTCTGTGCGCCGCGGAAATTGGAGGGCAATAGATCGACCCTTCTGGGTTCGAAGCCGAAATGCGCGGATCTTCCGTCGCTTCCTCAAGCGGTTTCTCTTCGGAAGTCTTCAGGAGGTGTCAGTTCACAATTCTGCGAAATTCTTTATATTCACGACTTTGGAGCGCCATGCATCTCATGGCAAACGACAGGGCAGTAGGTGGGGCGATCTTCGGGGGGAGCATCATCGGCATCATCATCTACGCGTTGCTTCTGGTCTACTGGTGGAGTGTAACCATAAGGGTCACAGCCTTCATCGGCGTTGCAGTCATCCTGGGTATCCTGGCATGGATCGGCTATACCATGGCCACAACTCCTCCGCCGGAGCCCATAGCGGAGATCCCAGACATGGCAAAGCCTTCTACGGAAGCCAAGGCCGACTCGAAGACCCAAGGGCAGTAGCCATTGTCACGGGAGGAAGGCACGGCCCTCTGAGGCTGAGGCCCCCGACGGTGGTGTAAGATCATTTCTGCATACCTGTCTAACGTCATGGAATCTGCGAGGTTAGGGCGGCGTGGAGGAAGCGTCGCGCTTTTGGGCATCGATGGGAGTGGGAAATCCACTCACGCTTCAGAACTCGAAACTTGGTTCAAGAAGCGAGGATATCTCTGCACACGGGTACCCTTCCATCACTATCTGTTCGTCGGCAGGCTCTCGGGGCATCGGAAGGGCAGCAACACGCTCCTCGGGAGAGGGAGTGGCGGGCATCCACTGCGGCCATTGCTCTCCGCTCTGGACAACCTCTTGATGTATACAATTCGTTCTTTCGGAAGGGGGATTGAGGGGAGGGTTGTAATCTACGACAGGTTCAACTGGAGCACCTACGTCAAGTACAATGCCTTGGGCTATCGAGTTGGAGGGCTGAAGTGGGTCTACTTCCTGGCCTCCCCTACTTGTGCCGTCATTCTGGATGTGCCTGTGAAGAAGTCGCTCGACGTGATTGCTTCTCGAGCCGGCCATATCCGATATGCCGAGTCCGTTCTTGCGAAGGAGCGAGATGAATACCTTACAATCGCCAGATCGAAAGGCCTTGCGGTGATAGACGCCACAGAGGATAGTGCAGAGGTGCAGGGAGAGCTTGAGTGTCACCTCGGACGAGTCTTCCCAGTAATAGCAAAGCGACCTCAGGACCGATTGAGCGGAAGGACCTAGGGATGGCGTCAAGACCGGGCGGAGTACACCCCACAGCGGAGGCAGTGAGCTATTCTTCCCTTTCTCCACGGGGTGCAGTGCCTTGACGGAAGGATTGGGAAAGCAACGAAGTTTCTTCGAACAGATTCAGGTTGGACTTGCCGGTCTGGGGATTGACGCCGTTCTCATCGGAAGCGTTGGCGCTGGAAGGGTGTCAACTCACGACATCGACATCCTTGTCCTGCGGCCCGCGAGCACACTCCAGATGAGGAGGCAAATCTTGACCTTCTTCCAGCCTTTCGCATCATGCGACATCACTGATTGGAGAGGCTATTTCATCTCAGGCACAAGATTCGGCACGGTAGAAGTCTTCTTTCTCGACATGCTGCTGAAGTCAGCTGCCAACCCAGGCCCACTCCGTCTCATGAAGGTAATCTTGAGGAGCGTGGGTTCCTTCATCTCAATCCTGACTCGCGGCCCCCGTCGGAGTGAACTGAGTTGATCTTGAGAGGTCCTCAAGACCTGCGGGTTGAAAAGGAGGAACGGGCGGACTGAGTCTTTCAGCCAGGTCCTATGTTGCCGCCTTCCTCGAGGACAGCCTGGGCCTGGTCTACCAAAGCCTGGACCCTCCCGCGATTCCGTCAGAACTGGTCGACGGACTGGCCTCGGCCATGCGCGGATTGCCCGAATCCGCCACTCTGGCGCCTACTCTTGAGGACCATATCATTCGTTTCCTCGCTGCCCTCGAAGCGGAGACGCTTGAACGTTCAGATTTTTTTGTCCGCAAGGCCCGTTGGCCACAGAACGCTCGGTACGCCGCATGCATTACGCACGATGTAGATAACGTCAGAAGGCCGATGGCTCACATCCTCAGACGCGCAAGCCGTTTTTCCCTCTCGGACATCGTTCTAGCCCTGCTTGGGGCGAGGTCCCTGTACAACAACATTGATTTGATCACTGACCTCGAGGCCCAGCAAGGCTTCCGGTCGAGCTTCTACTTCTTGTCGAAGAACTATGACTTGAGGGCATTGGCTGACACAGCCCGGCGCCTGGTCGAGTCAGGGTGGGAAGTGGGACTCCATGGAGATTTTGGGACACACGATTCAGCGGAGTTGATGAGAGATGCCGTAGCCAAGTTGAGCTCCGCCTTCGGGATCAGGCCAGTCGGGCTAAGGGAGCACTATCTACGTTTCGACTACGGCAAGACATGGGAAATCGCGCAGTCGTCAGGTTTCCTTTACGACAGCACGGTCGGGAATAGGGATCAACTTGGGTTCAGGCTCGGGCTCTGTACGCCATTCCACCCGCCGGATTCGGAATGGAGGCAGATGGAGATGATCGAGCTCCCTCTCGTGCTGATGGACACGACGCTTTGGGGATATCTGGGAAGAAGCGAGAGTGAAGGAGAACGGGACTTCCTGAGCCTACTCGGCCAAGTGAAGAAGGTCAGCGGTCTGATGACCTTGCTCTGGCATCAGGAGTCAGTGAGGATGAAGGGTGGGAGGATCTATCCGCGCTTGTTGGCTTCACTCGCAGGCCAGGATTGCTACGCTGCCACCGGTGAACGGATTGCGCGCTGGTGGGTCAAGCGGGGCAGCCCCTTGGTCGCTGATGGCTCGAGTGTCAGGATGGACAGCGCTCCTGAGGGGATGGTCTTAACCTTCAAGACCACGGAAAAGAGAACCCTAGTGGTCGAGGGAGGGATGTTGAAGGCGTGTGAGGGCGGATGGACAGTGACCGCCTTGGGGGGTCCTTTGAGAGTTATGGTGAACCAGAGTGAAAGTTAGCCGGGTACTCGTTACGGGGGCGGGAGGGATTGCGGGTGTGAACTTCGTCCGCGCACTGCGGGCCTCGGCCATGGGGTACTGGATAGCGGGAACCGACTTCAGCAAGTATTACATCGAACTGCCGGATCTCGATTCTAGGCACTTGACACCCCGGCACGATTCGCCCAACTTCGTCCGGGAGGTAGCCAGAATTGCAAAGAAGGAAGCCGCCGACTTCCTCCATCCCCAGCCCTCTTCTGAGGCCTTGGTGCTTTCCAAGGCCAGGGATCAGATTCCGGTTCCGTTGTTGCTGCCTAGCCCCGAGGTGATGGAGATAGGGCAGGACAAACTGTTGACGAAGGCCCGGCTCGAACGGGCGGGCGTCCCTGTTGCAGGCACCATCGAACTGAAGGAATTGAATGACGTGGAGGATGCTTTCTCCATGTTCCAACCACCGCTCTGGGTGAGGGCTAGACATGGAGCCGGGGGCAGGCTTAGCCTATCATGCAGGACTAGAGAGGAGGCCTTTCACTGGATAGAGCTCTGGACCGGCAGGGGGACTCCACTCGACGAGTTCATCATACAAGAGTATCTCCCAGGAAGGAACATCGCGATGGACACGCTGTGGCACAACGGCAGACTGGTGACATCCTACTGTCGGGAGAGGATTGACTATCCTTTCAAGCACATTTCACCTTCTGGTATCACGGGGACGCCATCGGTTGCTAGGATCGTCCAGGATGACAATGTCAATGAGGTCGGGGAGAGGTCCGTGGCGGCTATCGATTCCCGGCCCGACGGCGCATATTCAATCGACATCAAAGAAGACTCCCGTGGACGCCCCTGCGTGACCGAAGTCGATGCAGGCAAGTTCCACACGACGATGCCTCTCTGGGGATATGTCGCGGTAAAACACCTTCACCTCCCGTGGTACTCGAATCTGGCTGACCTCTACGTTAGGCTAGGCATTGGCGAGGAGCCGCCCAGCGAGGCTCCTCGATATGACCTCCTCCCTGCAGGTTACTATATGATTAGGAATATTGATTCGGGTGTCCTTCTTTGGAGAGAGGATGGATGGAAAGAGAAAATCCTGTAAGTCTCAAGGACTACGCCGCATATATCTTCGACTTGGACGGTACCCTCTTTGCTATTCCAGTCGACTGGCTAAAGGTACGTGAAGAGGTCAGCAAGATGGCTGGAGCCCCCATCGGAGATGCTCCCCTTTTCCTCAAGGTGCAGCAGCTTATCTCGATCCGTCCGTCCATGAGAGAATCACTCTTCGAGATGCTCGACCGGCACGAGTTGAAGGCAGTCGCAGGGGCTTCTCCTGTGAGCGGCGCAATCGAGCTCCTCTCCCACCTTTCGAAGGTTGCCAAGCTGGGCTTGGTCACTATGCAGGGGACCGCGGTCTGCGACAATGTCCTGGGCACGTATCACCTCGGTGAGCTGTTTGACGTCTTGGTGACTAGAGAAGATTCCCTCGACAGGGTCACGCAGCTTCGCAGTGCGATGCGGTCGCTCGCTGAGCTTCCAAGGAACACCCTTTTCACCGGGGACAGAGCCAACGATATAGTCTGCGGAAAGAAGGTGGGCGTTGGCACAGTGCTGGTGGGGAGAGAGCCCACAGACGAAATCAAACCCGATTACGCGTTCCCGGCGCTGGATGTCCTTAGGGGCAATCTGATCTGAACTGGCTTGGCCTTCGTCGACGCTGAGTGTGCGGCTTTCGCCTCGCCCCGATGGTACTCACTCATTTCATGAGCGAGTGGGCCATGGTCCTGAACCTGATGTCTAGTGCGTAAAGGAGGCCGAAGTAGACCGCCGCTCCTAAAGCGATCAAGGTGGTCAGTTCGAGTCCATAGGCAAGAGTGCCTGCACCTCGATTCAGGGTCATTCCTGAGAGCAGATAGACCACGAACCCCATCACAAGCGCCGATACCAGGTAGTAGGCGACACTTGCTCCGCCGAAGAGCTTGGCCGAGCGACTGGCCCGTCTGGCCTTAATGATGAGGAAGAAGATTGTGACAAAGACTTGGACCATAGCCCATAGTGCCACGGCCACTGAGGTTCCTAGCCCATTCGAGAACGCAAAGGATAGCACAACGTACATGCCCGAGAGGTACACTAGGGCCGCGCAGAGGTTGATAAGCGGCACCCAAATCAGGTTGCTCTTCATGAGGCTCCTGAAGCTCCTATCTTCGCCCGCATCCGCCTTCTCTGTGCCCAGAAGAGTCTGGTCGACGGTCTGGGAGAGCGCCTGGAAAAGGAACATCACGGAGAGGATCGAAAGCCCGAGGGTGCCGGGCATGTACTTCGGACCGAACAGATGAAGAATCGGGTCTGCGAGCACGACTCCGCCCACGGCCATCGGGATACCGAAGAGAAGCGAGAAGTCTATGGTAATTGCGGGCAGCCTCTTGCTCCCTCCCCTCAAGAGCAGGGGGTACAGGGAGTAGGCCAGCGCGGACGAGTAGCCGACCACAGATGCGACGGTGAACGCGGGTTGGTAGATACCAGCGACGGCCGTTCCGAAGCCTAGGGATGCAATGTAGGTGTCGGCGGCAAGAAAAATCGGAGGCAAGTAGCTCACGGCAGGCAGCCAGGACAGTCTAAGCCAGCGCTTCGCAACCGAGAGCTGGAGCTGTTCCTTGGTCGCCCCCCTCACCATGTATGTGCCTACCAGAGAATTGACGAAGTACGAAATGATGAGGGCAAGAATGACCCCCTCGATGCCAAGCTTGTACACGTAGAGTGCCTCGTAGGCACTCGCGATCTTGACTATTTCCGAAACCACGAGCGAATACCCAGTTGCGACAGGTCTGTAGCCCACGACGATTGAGGTGGTGATCTGGCTCCAATACCCGAGGGGGACAAGAAGGCTGCCGAGCAAGAAGGGGAGGTACGAGTCTGCTAGGTGTGAGTTGGTCACGATGGAAAGGACGAAGTAGAGCAGCAGTCCGAACCCACTCATCGCGGTGCCTAGGACAAACGCGGTCCGGCCGGCCAGATGCCCTCTCGCAATGTCACGCGTGGCCCAGTACGCCACGACCCCAATTGGATATGCTGAAAATGTGGCGAGGTCTATTACAACCTCCCAGAGCCCGAGCTGCTTTGGCGCGAGCCACCGCGTCGCCATGACGATGAAGAGCAAACCTGTGAACGCACTAAATGCCCTGCCACCGAAGACCACTAGGCCTGTGGAACGGATTCCGATTCTGTGCGTCACACCCTGGGGTCCCTTTGACGAATCCCCCAGGAGTCCCTGGTCTTCTGTCCTTGGCCCGCCGCCCAGTGGGTCCTCGGCCATGACTGTGTCTGGTTCGAAGCCTGTCCTCTTAAGTTGGAGCCGCTAAGTGTGAGCGCTAGCTTCAGCAAGGACTTCTGTCAATGGATTGTCTGTGCCTACGGCGGAGTCCTATTCTTGCATCTTAGAGTACGGAGGGATAGCTGATGGGGATTGAAACGTTCATGGTAGAGTGCAAGGTGCGGCTGCGTGATTGATCAGGAGTGCAAACCGAACCGATTAGGGAATTCAAGGGCTCCAAAACTTCTCCAAGAGAGTCGCAGTCGACGGAGGTTTCATGGGTTTTATCTTCATCAGGCTCCCTCCGAATTCGTTCGAGTCGTAGGACTCTTGTTTAAAGCTCTCACAGTTTCAGTGCGCACAGGTAAGATTGAGGAGAGATGCAATCACACGGGCTGTAGACCCAGACAGTCAAGATGCCGCATGGGCTGGGGCGCAGCTTGCAACCATCAAGAAGTTTGAATCGCGTGCTGATTGGAGAGCTACTTTGATAGAGTGGTGTTCATGACTCAATTGACACCAAAGGTCTTGGCAGTCATCGCCTCCAATGAGCCCTCTGATGCGACACGCAGGTCGCTTGAATCGCAGACAGTGCCGCCTGCCCAGATAGTGGTAGCTGACAGGACCTTCAGCGACAGATACGTGGGCATTAGGGTGGCGAAGGCGATAAACTCGGCGCTGGACTCTCTTGACCTGGCTCGATTCGACTGGTTCCTTAATGTTGACGGTGACGTCGTATTGCCACCCGATTGGATAGAGAGGTCAGCGGCATCCGGGGCCGACGTGGTGGGAAGGGGCGGTTATGCCCTGCTCGTCCGGATGTCTGCTTTCGTGGCGGTAGGCTCCCGTTTCCCTGTTGTCGAGGCAGAGGACTCGTTGCTGATGATGAAGCTCCAATCGCTTGGGTTCAAGGCAGTTCCATATGTCGTGAAGCCGAAATTCACACGGGAGTTAGGGCGGGGAGTGGATCAATCGCTCTTTATGTTCTTTCGGAAAGGCATCTCAAAATGGAAGCTAGGGTACGAGCCTGCTCATGCTGTGTACACCTCCCTAATCTCTGCTAAACGGATGCGGAATCTACGTTATTTGCTGGGTGTCTTCGGATACTTCTTCGCCGCTGCAGCTAGAGCAGAACACTGGGACAGCAATGTAGCCGAATTCGTCTTCCACAAGCAGATTATGTCTCTTAGGCTTGACAGAATCAGGTCAGAAGCTGACTACGTGCTATTTCAAGGACAGTAAACAGAAAAGGCAGGTGCAACACAATACGCCTGTGTGGGGCGGTGAAAAGATGGGTTGCGTCTCTGGGCGTTGTTGCACCTGATCGCAGGATTCTAATCCGCCATCACCAGTTTGATTAGTTCTTCCATCTCTGCGCTGAAGGAAATCGAAGGCTATCTCCACTGCTACTGCGGGTGTTTGCACTTCCAAATCGATTTGTGGCCCTATGGCAATGTATAATGCTCGGTGGCCATCTGACGGAGTTCTCTAATGAGGTTTCACCCCTTCTGCGCCTCGAGGGCGAGCGCGTGCTCAGGGGGTCATCGCGTCGAGGAGTGCCTTCCTCACCGTTGCGGAACCTGAATCAACTACATAGGGACCAAGCCTCGGACCCCGGTCCGAGCCTAGAAGAATCGAGTAGATTACTGGGAAGAAGTCCTTAGGTTTCAAGCCGTTCCTTTTGAGCGCCTCGAACGCACTGTTTTGGATAGCGTCTGGGTCTGAGACTCCTTTGATTCCCTCCGCGAATTCCCTGACCGCGATTCTGACCTTTGGTGTGGCCTCCACTTGCCTTCCGCTAGGTCTTACTTCTCTTCCGGCCCACTTCGAAGCCCAAGCAATCCGCCTCATGAGCTCTGGGGATGTCGCCTTGACCATGCCATAGGCGACCAGGCGTTTCACGACATAGTCCTCCTCCAGCCCATTCGGCGCAACCAAGGCGAGCTGCGAGAGCAACTTGTAGGGAACGTGGATACCATTCGTTTTGGGCACCTTCAGCAGCATGGTGTATTCGTAGAGGCCTCTCAGCTTGGCATCCTTCATCTGGTTCGGATCCCTTGCCTTCGAGAAGTATTGCTCTTCCAGGTCATCGAAGTCCTCCATGTAAAATGGAATGTCTTCGAGGGAGACGCTCCTGGCACCAACAATCCGCTTGTACATCAGGAGCCTAAGGCTTTCAGGCGAGGCATACTCCAGCCACTCGCTCGGCGTTACGATGTTTCCAACTGACTTTGAAATTTTTCGTCCCGACTTGTCTTGGAAATGTTCGTAACGGGCGTGAAATGGCGGTGCACACCTTAAGGCGTGCTCCGCGACCCAGTCGTTTATCTTGACAGAATCAGTCAGCTCCTTTCCATAGGCTTCAAACCTGATGTCAAGCGCAGCCCATCTCGCGGCAAATTCCACCTTCCACATGAGTTTGCCATTTCCCCCGGTGATCTTCGTGTCACCCTCGTAGCCACAACCTTTCAGAAACTTGTCTCCCAGTTCGGTTCCTTTGCATCTGTAGTGAACCGTATCCTTTTTCGGGTTGAACGAAAGGGATTGGGTAGTGTAGATGCGGTTGCACTGGTCGCAGACTGGGGTGTAAGGCAGGTTCTGCTCGTACTTCGACTGACCCACTAGCTCGTTGATTTTCTTCCCTATGGACTTCGAATGTGACAGGATCTGTCTGATTTGGCGATCTAGGAGACCGGACTTGTACGCCTCTGTGCCGCTCTGGAAGTTATATTCGATGCCCAGTTTGTCGAGAGAATCACGCAACAGGAATCCGACGTGCTCTGCGTAGGATGCGTGGCAGTCGAAGGGGTCCGGAATCCTCGAAACGGGGTGTGCGATGTAATCCTTGAGCCATCCGGGAAATCCCGCGGGGACCTTCCTGAGGCCGTCGAAGTCATCTGAATATGCGATGAGCTCTGATTTGTAACCCGCTGTCTCAAGCGCGAGCTTGATTCCGAAGCTCCTGATTGCGTCGCCGACACTGCCGATGTGGGGAAGTCCCGAGGCGCCGAGCCCGCTTTCGACCCTAAGCAGCTTGAGATTCCTTCCGAGTGCCTTTTCTCGGACCACGACATCTCGCGCGACCTTATCCAACCAAGTGCCTCGCCCGATGACTTCGACATCGCGCTGCATGTTGATGATGGGGCCTCAGCTCGGAGGGTTAATACTCTGCCCTCAAAGGGTTTCCCGTCGAACCTGAGTTAAGTTGTTCGTTTCCCACTCCAAGCTGCTCGACAGGCGCTCTCAGGCATAGGAGGAGGACGTTGGGGAACTCGATGTCATCTATAGTACGGGACGGTTACTTTCTCCATCGGTTTTCCTTCCCTCGAGGAGCGGACTTTCTTGATGGCATCAGTGAATGCGTCCATCTTCACAATTGCCTCGTCGACGTGCTTCTTGGCGTCCTCGGGCTTCGGGTACTTCGAGATGAACTCCTGCAGCACGATTGAAACAGCGGTGTTAGCGAGTTGGGCCATGTCTGCCCCGCTCAACCCCTCGGTCATGTCCACTATCTTGTCTAGATCGACGTCTTTCGCTGTCGGGATGCTCTTCATGTGAATCTTTAGAGTCTCCTTCCTGGCTGCTTTGTCCGGCAAAGGAGTCTGGATCAACTTATCGAATCTCCCTGCTCTGAGGAGCGCTGTGTCCACAATGTCGATTCTGTTGGTCGCGGCCAGGACGACAACCCCTTGCAGACTCTGAACGCCATCCAGCTCTGTGAGGAGTTGGCTGACCACTCTTTCCGTCACCATGCTGTCTCCTCCCAGACCTCTGGTCGGCGCCAGTGCATCGATCTCGTCGAAGAATATTACGCAGGGTGATGCTTGACGGGCGCGTCTAAAGACCTCCCTTATTCCCCTCTCCGACTCACCGACCCACTTGCTGAGCAATTCAGGGCCCCTGACGCTGATGAAGTTTGCTTCGCTCTCCGTCGCCACTGCCTTGGCCAACAGCGTCTTGCCGGTCCCCGATGGCCCGTAGAGCATGATGCCCTTCGGCATGGTGTATCCAATCTTGCCGTAGAGGTCGCCGTACTTCAGCGGCCACTCCACTGCCTCTTGCAGTTCCTTCTTCACGCTCTCAAGTCCGCCGATATCAGACCACTTCACATCGGGTGTCTCAAGATAGACTTCTCTCATGGCAGAGGGCATCACGTCCCTTAGTGCATCCTCGAAGTCTTGCATGGTGACGATGAGCTTGTCGAGTGTTTCGGGTGAGAGCCTGTCTTCTTCTAGCTTAATGTCAGGTAGGTTCCTGCGGAGGGTCTTCATCGCAGCTTCCTTGCATAGATACTCTAAGTCTGCACCCACGAATCCATGGGTCACAGCCGCGAGCTTCTCTATGTCCACGATCTTGTCTGCTGTGCTCCCGTGCTTCTCCTCTCCTAAGGCGAGGGGCATGTGCCTGGTGTGAATTTGGAGGATTTCCAGTCTGCCACCCTTTGCAGGCACTTTGATTTCGATTTCTCTGTCGAACCTCCCGGGCCTCCGGAGGGCGGGGTCTATGGCATTGGGGCGATTCGTCGCAGCAATCACGATCACCTTGCCCCTTGCCTCCAGGCCGTCCATCAGGGAGAGCAATTGGCTGACAACGCGTCTTTCGACTTCTCCCGTGACTTCCTCTCTCTTGGGGGCTATAGAATCGATTTCGTCAATGAATACTATCGTGGGCGCCTTCTCTTTCGCTTCCTTGAAGATTTCTCTAAGTCTGGCTTCGCTTTCTCCGTAGAACTTGGACATTATCTCTGGTCCGCTGATGGGGATGAAGTGCGCGTTGCTTTCGGTGGCGACGGCCTTTGCCAAGAGAGTCTTGCCCGTCCCCGGTGGGCCGTACAGAAGGATTCCCTTCGGTGCTTCCACGCCGAGCTTCTCGAAAATCTCGGGGTGGCGAAGCGGGAGCTCAATCATCTCTCTCACCTTCTGAATCTCGTCCTTCAGGCCGCCGATGTCTTCGTAGGTGACCTGAGGGACTCCACGAAGCGACTCCCCCTTCTCTGAAATCACGAAGACTGTGCGTTGAGTGATAAGCGCCGCGTCAGCGACAGGGCTGACGCCGACCACCTGGAAAGTCAACCTGCCACCAAAGTAAGGAATCATGATGTTGTCGCCCTTGGTGACTGGTACGCTCTCCAGTGCGTCGGCAAGATATCGTTCGTCTATCGGGGGTACTGCCTCAAGTGGAGCCACAACAACCTTCTCTGCTGGAGGAGCCTTGACCTTCTTCACGACAACGACGTCGCCGATCGCTACTCCTGCGTTGTTCCTGATCAGACCATCGATTCTTACTATCCCTCTGCCTTCGTCAGAAGGGTACAGGGGAAGGCACTTCGCAACCGTCCGCCTCTTACCCTTGATTTCGATAACGTCACCGGTAGAAGCGTCGAGTGCATCCATTGCGTCATAGTCGATCCTTGCGACTCCCCTGCCGACATCACGCGTGTAGGCTTCGAGGACTTTCAATTGCACCTGTTGCTGACTCAAGCCAGACGAACCCTCAGACAATGTTTACCCTCCTGTAGCCCTTATTAGTCTTGTCCCTCAGCGAAAACGAAATCTCGAGGACGCCGTTCTTGTACTCGGCCTTTCCACTATCTGGTTGGACCGCCGCTTTGAGGTCGATCTTGGCCCTGTACTTCCTTGATTCCCTCTCGGCGGTCACGACCGCGCTGTCATCGGTCGCCTCGACTTGGATGTCGCCCTTTTCCACTCCGGGCATGTCAAGCACTAACCTGAGCACGTTGTCCTTTTCGTCGAGCAGTTGCTCGCTCATCGGCGAACGGAAACCGTCACTTTGTAGGGGGCTGTCGCCGAAGAACTGGACGCTGGGCCTACCCTGTGGTCCCAGTCTGAACGAGAATCCTGCAACGTAGGGCTCGTTCGTCAGGTGGGCAGCGGAGATGCTGTTCCGGGCGAACTCCTGGATGTCCTTTTCGAATTCCTCAAAGTACTTGTCAAGCTCATCGAGTGCATCTCTTAGGTTCCTTCTTCTGTCTTCACTCATCTGTTTAACCTCTGGTTGATTACCCTCTGGTTAAACTCTTTTATAAACCATTTGCGCCCAGACTTGTGTGGATCGGGACTTCCTCCCAGAAGTAGTATCTTCTAGGGCTAGGTTGAAGATCGCCGACCTCGTTTCAGGGCGACCACGGAGTCTGGGAGAGCTGGCGGCGGCAACCGGGATCTCGATTCAAGGGGTGCTCAAGCACCTGAAGAAGTTGGGAGAACTTGGGCTCGTCGAGGAGATTAGCGTCAGGAACCCCACCTTGTCTGTGCGGAAGGTCTACACGGCGACGGGAGCGAGGCTTGGTGACTTCTCCACTGGAGACCTCACCTTGGTGAAGCTTAGCGAAAAGCCCTCGGGGGTCGCTGAGGAAGTTGACCGTCCTCCGGATTTGGAGTACTTGGCCGAGGAGGCGATCCTCCAAAGAAGACGGGTGAAAGACCAAACAAGAAGGCTCGGCAGGATGATTGACGACCTAGTAGAGGACGAGTCGAGGATCAAGATCGCCCTCGATTCCATGGACCTCAGCGATGCCGAACGGCTGATTCTCCAGGTCCTCTTCACCGAGGAGAGCCTCGAAGAGGGAGAGCGCGTTCTACTGGAGTTCTTCGGGCTGCAAGATGGCAAGAAGTCAATCGAGAAGGCACTCAACAAGGCAAGGCATCGGGTCAAGTGAAGAACCGACCGCTGTTGGGTATCTTCTACATGTGCTCCGGGGATGTGTTTTGACAACGTGTTTGAGGGAATCCATTTTAGGGATAAATAGACATTCGGACGGTCGAGCACAGAATTGAATGCCACCGGTGACGGATGGGAGCTCTTGGCGAAGAGGGCAAAAGTGGTCACTCTTTCCCCTCTAGTCCAGGGGCTTCTCCCTTCCCTTCTCGCGCCTACGCTATCGAAGGGCACGCGTGGAGTTTCTTTCCAAAGGGGGAGGTCAAGTCTACCCCTGGGGTTCGTCTTGGTCTTGGCCAGCGTGACGATCGGATGGCTCCTCGTTGGCCCGTCTGGAATCTGGGGAGGCTTGGCCGTCTTCTGGCTTCTCGGAACGACTGGCCTCGTGATGATTGTGAGCGGCCTGAAGCCTCTCGCCTTCGTAAAACCTATCTGCACAAGATGCAGGCTACTCCCGGTTATCGTGGAGCATGAAGCGATTCACTTGACGGGGGTCATCCGTGAAGAGGAGGTGTGGGCGTCCATGCGACAGAGGCACAGCGTCGAGAGCCTGAAACTTGGGGGTGACCCTGTCATCTGCTCTTTCTGTCCCATACCGAAGAGACTCAGCGAGCGATGAGGCGGGCACAATGGTGAACAGGGTTGCGGTCGTGGACGTGGATCTGTGCCAGTCCAAGAAGTGCGGGCTTGAATGCATCAAGGACTGTCCCGTCAACATCAATGGCGACGGATGCATCGTGCTTCCAGGCAACAAGATTGCGCTCATCTCCGAGGAGCTCTGCATAGGTTGCGGGATATGCATCAAGGTCTGCCCCTTCGATGCCATCGATATCCTAAACCTGAGCGAAGAGCTCAAGACTGAGAAGATCCATCAGTACGGGGTCAACTCCTTCAGGCTCTTCCGGATACCGGCTGTGAGAAAGGGGCAGGTGGTCGGCCTCGTCGGCCGAAATGGCATAGGCAAGTCGACTGCCCTCAAGATACTTGCAGGGCAACTGGTCCCTAACCTGGGCGACTACGAAAGGGAGCCGAGCTGGGACAGGTTTCTCGCCTACCTGAGCGGGCGAGAGATGAAGGAACACTTCGAGAGAATCGCCGACGGCGAGATGAGGGTCTCCCTCAAGCCCCAGGCCGTCTACAGGCTCCCAGACGCGTGGAAGAAGGACACAAGCCTCCTGCTCAGCAAGATGGACGAGAGAAAAGCAATGGCCGATGTTGTACAGGCTCTCAACCTCCAGGAGAGCCTCGACAAGAAGGTCCCTGACCTGAGCGGCGGCGAGCTCCAGAGAGTCGCGGTAGCAGTCACTGCCCTGAAGGAGGCCGACCTCTACCTCTTCGACGAGCCTTCTTCCTACAACGACGTCTACCAGAGACTCGCCGTGTCCAGGTTGATCAGGAGCATTGCCCAAGCGGGAAAGTCAGTCCTAGTTGTCGAGCACGACATGGCCTTTCTGGACTACGTGACCAACTACGTCCAAGTAATCTACGGCGAACCGGGAGCGTACGGGGTTGTCTCCGGGCTATACTCCTCTAGGACTGGCATCAACGCGTTGCTCGACGGCTACCTCCCTCAGGAGAACATAAGGTTCAGGGATCACGCAGTCTCCTTTGGGCAGCGGGCAGCTGGTGAGACCATTGAGAGCGAGGAGGTTGTCACTAGGTACACGGACCTCAGGAAGACGTACGGGAACTTCAAGCTCAAGGTTGAAAGCGGCGAAATCAACCGCGGAGCAATCCTCGGCGTTGTGGGTGCTAACGCGCTCGGTAAGACAACGTTTCTCAGGATGGTGGCTGGCGAGGAGAAGCCGACCAGGGGAAAGGTCGATGTCGATGCCAAGGTTGCGTACAAACCACAGTATCTGAGCTCCACGCTAGAGGGCACAGTCGAGGAGTTCTTCACGGGGACGCTGGGTTCTCGATACAGCGAGCCCGACCTGCAAGACGCGCTTGCGGTTCCGTTGAAAATGGAGAAACTTCTGGCCAGAAGCATGAAGGAGTTGAGCGGAGGAGAGCTCCAGAAGGTCGCGATAGTGACAACCATGGCCCAGAACGCTGAAGTGTATGCTTTGGACGAACCATCGGCCTTCCTCGACGTAGAGGACAGGTTTGTGGTGGCGAGGGCCGTGAATAGGATGGTCAAGGCAAGAGGGAAGGCTGCGATAATCATAGACCACGACCTCCAGGTGGTCGACATCGTTTCTGACAGGCTCATGGTCTTCACAGGACAACCCGGCGTCGCGGGGGAAGCGAGCAAGCCTCTGAGCAAGGAGGAGGGAATGAATCTGTTCCTAAGGCAGGTTGGATTGACGTACAGGAGGGACGTCAATACAGGGAGGCCCAGGGTCAATAAGCCAGGCAGCAAGTTGGACAGGGAGCAGAAGGAGAGGGGAGACTACTACTACGTCTCAGCGCAGAGGGAAGAGATGCCTGAAGCTGATTAGGAAGGTCCTTGAGGACGCCCGCATCAGGAAACCGGAGAGGGTCTCGACCGGGGTTGACGTGGTGGGAGACGTAGCGATCGTCAGGCTCCCTGAGCTCTCTGCGGCCGAGAAGACGCGGCTAGCTCGTGTTCTTGCACAGGAGGTCAAGAATGTAAAGTGTGTCTACGAACAGCTAGGAGGAATCGAGGGAGAATTCCGACTCCGGAGCTTGAAACACCTCACCGGAGAAAAGAGGACGCTGACCCTCCACAGAGAAAACGGATGCGTTTTCAAAGTCGACGTTGCCCGATGTTACTTTTCGCCGAGGCTCTCCACAGAGAGGCTCAGAATAGCAGGACAAGCGACGTCGAGGGAGCGAGTGCTCAACATGTTCGCCGGAGTGGGCCCGTTCTCAATCCAAATCGCGAAGAAAGCACGGGCTAGGGTTGCCAGCTGTGAAATCAACGAGTACGCCTGTGATCTACACGAAGAAAACGACAGGCTCAACAAGGTCGAAGACAAGGTCCGGGTAATCAGAGGAGACGCCGCGGAGCTGCCGAAGGACGAGAAGTCTAAGTTCGACCGTGTCCTCATGCCTCATCCTTCTCAAGCGGACAGGTTCCTTCCTACTGCGCTTGCGATGGCGAAAAAGCGAGCTGTGATCCACTACTACAGGCACGTTCTGGGCGAGAATGAAGATGAAGCTTCTGCTAGGTTGGTCGAGGAGCTTTCAGGCGTGGTGCCTGGAGGAACTCAAATCAAGACAAGGAAAGTGAGAGAAGTTGGCCCTCGGTGGCTCGAGATGGCCGCGGACCTCAGGCTCCCGGCCTAGAATCGAAGGATTGGGACGCAGCGCGCGATATCGCAAAGACCTCCTGACAACATCAAGACCAATATAGCTTGGGGTGGGTCCCCTTCCAGCCTTGAGGGTTCTTTCGGAAGAGGCAGAACTTGAGGAGCTCTCAAGAGACGCCGGTATAATCACAATTAGACCCGCGGTCGGATACATCGCCGACACCGAAGGAGAAGTGGAGTCAGTCCTCGAACTCGCGAGAAGCTCCGGTGGATCCGTGACGCCGAGAGGTGCAGGCACCTCGATTCCGAGCCAGTCCGTAGGTTGGGGCTCAATTCTCCTCCAAGGTCGGAGAATGGCTACTGTGCTACCCGATAACAAGGTCGTGTGCGAACCGGCTCTGGTAAAGGGGGATCTGAACAGAGTGCTAGAACACGCAGGAAGGTGGATGCCCGTTGACCCCTCGAGCTATCAGAGTTGCACTGTCGGAGGCATGGTGGCCAACAACTCGTCGGGCGTGAGGACGCCCAAGTACGGTTCCACCAACCAATATGTTGATGCGCTGAGGGTGGTCATCCCCGGCATAGGAGCCCGGAGCCTGACCGTTGTTCCCCTTGAGCGAGCACTGTCCGGCGACATCTTGACAAGGGCAGTCGCAGAGCTGCTCTTGGAGAACTGGAAGACCATCGTCGGTGAACAACCCCGAGTCACAAAGAACTCTTCCGGTTACAGACTCGAGAAGGTACTGCATGATGACGCTGTCGATCTCCCAAAGCTCATGGTCGGCTCGGAGGGCACGCTTGGGATCCTGACAGAAATCACGTTCGTCACCCGTGTGAAGGCTGGGTCGAGAATCCTATTGATTGTCGAGACGGGACTTGAAGAACTGGATGCCTCCGTATCTGCTTTCAGGAGTCACGCTCCGACTGCGGTCGAACTCGTCGACAAATCCGTCTTCAAGAGGATGGGCAAAGAGAGGCTTATCACCAAGTACTCTCGCGCAGAGAGCGAATACCTCCTCTTCTGCGAGTTTGAGGGCACGGAGGACACGCTGGAAGCGAAGGTCGAAGAAATCGCCGGCTCAAGTGTCGCCGGATTCGAGCCCCTCATCCTGACGAGCCCATCCGATGTGCGCGAAGCTTGGGAGGTCAGGAATGAGACGCTGACACTGGCACTGGAGGTCAGGGAGGGGAAGAGGATACTCGTGCCTGGGGTCGAGGATCTTGTTGTCCCGACAGAGAGGCTCGGCGACCTCGTGAAACTCCTGAGGAATCAGTTCGATGGCAGAGGTCTCGGCTACATCTCCTATGGTCACGCGTGCGATGCAAATCTTCATGCCCGCCCTCTCCTGGACCCAACTCTTCCAGCCGAAAGAAGGATACTGGAAGAGATTATGGAAGAGTCCTTCGAGGCGGTGTGGAAGATGGGAGGATCGATGACCGGGGAGCACGGTGACGGGATGCTCAGAGCGCCCTATGTAGCGCGGCAGTATCCAAAGACGCATGCCGTCATGAAACAAATTCGTGACATCTTCGATCCGAAAGGGGTACTCAATCCCGGTGTGAAGATAATCTAGGAGCCACGGCCCTCGCCAGAAGCCGTGCGACGCGGATGGGCTCCGGGATTGACCCTTGAAGCGTGAACGCTTCGATTACAGACTTGGCCTCGAAGTCATCCAGTACGGAGGTCCGCGCAAAGACGAAGTGACCAGACTTCAATTGAAACTTGCTCCTGTGACCAAGCCTCCTGTATGCCTCCAGCTTGGTGTTGGCGCGTTCGGGGAAATGACGCTTTATGGAATTCTCGATTCCTGAAGTCTCCCTGTAAGTCAGGCAGATCACGGGCAGCCTCGTCTTCCGTGACAGCTCATCGATGTCGACGATGTTGTACAGGCTCAGAATTGCTCCAGATACTAATATGACGTTGATGTCGTTACGCTTCAGTTTTCGGTACAATGCCACAATTGATGTTGATGCGTCATCGCCTCCCACGGAGGTCCTCCCGACGGCGAGGCCGTCGACTACGCGGTCGCTCCTCATCACCACCCCCGCCAATGTTGAGGTTTTCTGTCCCGGCCTGAAGCTCTCTGCGACCCCCAACGCTCGGATACCTGGTTTGTCTAGATGCAGGCGCACACTCAGTCGGGTCGGAAGTCGGTTCCCATCCTTTTAACCTGTGCAGCCCACTCCACCTCTGTGTCCAAGATATACAGTTTCAAACCCGGGACGAACCTCACGGAGAGGATGCTGGCCATAGCCAAAAGGGAGAAGATCAGGACAGCCAAGGTTGTGGCGATAGGCGGTGTCAACCAGCTTCGGCTCGCCTATTTCAACAGCAAAGCCAAGAAGTACGAGGTACACGAGTACAACGAGTTCCTCGAAGCGGCGAGCTTGATTGGCAACCTCACCCTCAAGGATGAAGAACCATTCCTTCACCTCCACGGAACCTTCGGCAGGAGAGATATGAGTGTGATCGGGGGGCACGTGGTGTCTGCGAAGGTCTTCCCCCTGCTCGAGGCCGTCATTGCCCCGACTGTAAACAGAGCTTTTCGTCGATTTGACGAACAGACTGGGCTGAATGCAGTCTACAAGATTCAGTCTGCTAAAGAGTGAGTGAGGCTCAGTCTAATGCCTTCAGGTCATCTGGACCTTCCCGTAACTCTGTAACATCACAGCCTCAGCACCGGATGATTGAATCCGGCTTTAAGGCATTCCTCGTCCTTGAAAGGAGTTCATCGGACGGCAAGCGGCAGGTCTAGCACAGTCAGAAGGCCAGACTTCGCGTTTCCTACCCTCTCGAGGGCATGAACCACCAGGGCAACCGTCGCAGAGTCGCCGAAGACACCCTTTTCGAACCTGAGTTTGATGTCCGGCTCCCCCTTAACCTCCACGACGTCGAAGTCGGCAGAGGTCATCGACATTTCCAAGTCCAGTCTGATTAGGCAGGAACCAGCCGTTCCCTCAGCGAACTGTCTCACTCCCATAACGTAGTCTTCACCTCCCAGGACCGGGAAGATTCCTTGCTTCATCCCTTCTAGCTTGGTGCCCAGTGAGAGGGCGATGAGGTGCGCCGATTCAAGCAGGCCGACATGACCCAGCTTCCCTTCCTGCATCTCCCTCTCGAACCTCGCTCTGGTCAGCCCTACTCCAGTTTTCGCTTGGAGCTGGCGCCGGCGCCTGCTGACGTCTACCGACCGCACGACATGAATGCTGCTTGGATTCTTGCATGCTGAGGCAGTGATGGCGGGGACCCAGTCCATGACGAACCCAGGGTTGACGCCTACGCCGACTATTGTCACGCCTTTTTCCTTGGCTATGGCGTCCAGTGTGCGTGCTGCTTCCCTGTTTGCGAATTCAGGGTAAGCCATCTCCTCTGATGTGGTCACGACGTCGAGCCCAGCTGAAGCCCCTTGGATCAAGTCCTCCATTATGTCCACAATTCTTGATTTTGTGGAGAAGATCGCAGCATCGGCCTCGGCGATTGGAAGATCATCCAGCGACGCAGAGACCCTTACTCCTAGTGGCAGGCCCGTGAGTTCAGCAACCGTTCTCCCTACCTTACTGGGATCGCTGTCAACAACCCCCACCACATGGTGCGACCTCTCGTTAAGATACCTCAGAATCTCGGTTCCAATGGCGCCCATCCCGCATAGAATGACCTTGACCAAGACCTGACCGATGTTCTCCTTGTCTTATTAACAGATGCCCAATGATTGGAGACGGGCGATTGCTCAGTCATTTGATAGAAGCCTCGGCTCTAGGCCACCGCAGGAGATGAGTCTGCACCCCTAGGAACTACGCGTTCCAGGAAGGAACGGAGCTGGTCGAAACCGAATGAGTGTGACGTTTCATTTCAGCATTCGCATAAATTGGATGCTCAGCGAGAGGCCACGGTTTGTTGCCCGGTAATACTTCTCCCTGGACGAGGTCCAGACTGGCTCTACGAGTCCCTCCGCGCGGAGCTCCGCAAGCGCTCGACTTACGTGGCTGACGTGTTTCTTTTCTATCGACGCCAGTTCGGTCGGTGTCATCGGTCCTTTCGCGAGGTCCAATAACACCTTGCTGCGCACCTCACTATTCGATACAAACGCGGCCAGTCGCCCGGATCCGTTCAGCGACATAGGTTACCTCAAGAGGTCTCCTTGGCCATTTTAAGGATTTCGAGGCAGTGCCCTCCTTATCAAACAGACGCGCGCGCCGCAGTTATGATGCTCCGACGAAAGTCTCCTTACAGGGGTACGCCATTTGGCAAGTATGCGAGGCCGCAAGCGAGTGATTAACTCTGCTCTAGGAGGCTGGAATACGACTCGACCGTGTCTAGGAAGTCTCTCAAAACCCGCAGAGGTACTATCGCGACCCCTCCCACGAATCTCTCCGAAGGGTCTGAGAGGCTCAATATTGCCGAGACTATGGGCCTTGGGTCATCCAGGCTCCTTCTGAGGAGACGGCTGCGCCTGAGCTGGGCCCGTGCCAGACTCTCGAGCGATCGGGCGGAGGGCGCCCTCTTCCAATGTTTGCAGTCCATGCTGATTGTGTAGATTGGGCCAGAGGCCACTAGATCGATTTGGCCACGTGGGCGAGACATGTAGACGTTTTCCCTGACATCGTAGCCGCCAGCCCTCAAGAGCTGGGCACAAAACCGTTCGAAGTCCTTCCAGGTTAGACTACGAGCAGCCTCTTCTTCTGGCAGCCCAGCTGCAATCAACCCAAGCGCCGCTATGACGGGACCTTCGTTCAGGGGGCCAACAGGGAGCCCAGCGGGAACGTATGGGCGGTCGAAGTCATTGATATCTGACCCAGGAATCAGTCTGATTGAATCAGATCGACGCCTTGGCATCTTTGGACTCCGGTCCAAGAACCACCGGATAAATCCCTCATAAGACCCTTGACAATTGGAGTGATGCCACGCGTTGCGTTGATTTGTAGCTACTTCCCGTTTCGTGACGCGCGGAGCATTCTGAAGGCGTAGAATCCGTTTACGAGGACTAACGTGACAACGATTACCTGCACCCAGTCAAGGGCAGGTGGGCTAACCAATGACAATTTGACCATTGGTCCACCGTTGGATATCTTGGGTATCCGGACGAAGAGCGAATACTTAGTACTGATAGTCAGCCCCTCCGATTCAGCATACGATTTGCGCCAGGCTAGATCCTGAAGGACAAAGTATAGAATTGCAAGTGCGAGCAGGTCGAAGACTGCAAGTACGACGCTTCTCCGCACCACGGTCGGGGCCATAACTCTAGGCTGGGATAAACCCTTTTCAATGTCAAAGGGTTTAACCGCGTCTGTCAAAGGAAGCTTGCGCTGTGCAGCTTCCGGGATCGAAGGCATCAATCTATGTCGTTGCCTTCGCGATCTTCCTCGTCCTTTTTGCGTATCTGCTGCTAAACTACACGAGGAGGGTGGATGGGGTCAGCATGCTCCCAACTCTGGAACAGGGGGATCTGGTGGTCATTCAAACCGTCCCTATTAGTGATGTGCACCTCGGTGACATCATAGTCTACGGTTCTCCATGCTCGGAGAGTGGCTCCTCGGTGATTCACAGAGTAGTAAATGGAACGGCAGAGAATGGTTTCTACACTCAGGGAGACGACAGGGCGACCAACCCGAATCCAGACCAGAACATCGGCATCGCCAGATCCCCTATTAATCAGGCCTGTCTGATTGGAAAAGTGGTGTTCATTGTTCCTTACATAGAGAGGCTTGCGTCGTTACCCTATGGGCTGAACTACATCATCGCCGCTTTCATCTTCTTGGCGATAATCTTTTCAGAAGTACTAGGCAGGAGTTCACCTCAGACTACTGATACTGATCCAACGAAAGTGTAGCATCTGTCGGGAGGTCAACAAATCGTCAGCGCTCTGAGCCACGGGGCTGGTTCTGGGTGGTCTTGGGCGGATTCGCCCCCCTTCTTCATTCTGGAAACTTCCGTCGGATGGACTCCAAATCCTTAAGGCAGACAATCAGATGGACACCTCAAGTTGTCCAGATGGGGTAACTCGGGGCCTCTCATAACTAGAAGACAGAGCGAGTCGCGTCCTAATGTGCTTGAGGTGGCTAAGTGTGCAAAATGTGGCAAAGAAATTCCTGCTGGACAAGCTGCAAAGAAAGGCTTCTTCAAGAAGAAAAGCTATCACAAGGAATGCGTTGGCTGAAGAGTCCTGTCTGAAAAGGCGTTCTGGACAATCGTTAGCCATTTGTTCACTCCCCCGGCTTTGATTCCTGCCAAGTCAGCAGGGGTCTTTCCCTTCAATGCTTCATGTGGTCGAATGTAGTTGTGGAAAATCCGATACCCCTTCAGGATTGGCGTGTCTGTTCGCTTCAGTCGCGTGCGCTAGTTTCCAGAAGAATAGCCGACGAGAACTTCCCAGAACCACGAGGCTGGCTCTGGAAAGTCTTAGTCGGATTCGGCCTCCTCGCCCCAACTGGAAACTTCCGTCGGACGGCTCGCGTTCTGTATAATCGTTAGCCACTTGTTCTCTCCCTCGACTTTGATTCCTGCCAAGTCCGCCGGAGTCCTGCCCTTCAAAGCCTCATGAGGTCGGATGAAGTTGTGGAATAACTGATAGCCCTTCAAGATGGGCGTGTCTGTCCGTTTCAGCCCCCGCATGACCTTCTCTCGGTCGCGTAGCTCTCCGTTCATGCGCTCCATCTTATTGTTGTGGATGCTTCCCTTCAGGGAAATCTCCCTGATATGTTCGGGCTTCTTGTCCGTCCTTCTCCATGAATAGACCTTCTTGAAGGCGACATGGTAAGACTGGAGGCCGTCGGTTATTAGGGTCGCGGGAACCTTCCCTCCTGCCTTCATGCTCTCATAGAACAAGTGTCTCGCGTCGTGCTTCTGCTTCGAGTCCGCGACTTCCTGAGCAATCCAGAATCTTGTCTCATCGTCCATCATCGCAAACACATACTTCATCTCGCCTCGGAACTTGACATACACCTCATCTGCTCTCCAAGTGTCGGAGACCTGAGGGGTAATCTTGTCCAAGTATCTCTCCATCAACCCGACGTATTTCCCAATCCAGTTCAGAACCGTCCTGTGCGAAACGTGGACGCCCAAAAGCCTGAGAGACTTGGCCGTGTTCCTCGAACTCTCTCCCGAGAAGTAGAGTTGAAGGGCTGTCGTTATGGCCTTTGGGTCGTGTTTCATCTTCTCGAAACCCACGTTCACGCTGAAGCTGTAATGGCAGTCTCGACAAGTGAACTTCTGAAGGTCTCCTGACTTGTTGTGCCTGAGGCCGTCCTTAACGACATGCCTCCCGCCACAACAGACGCAGGCATCCGTCGTCTTGAACTCGGCGAGCGTTCCGAGTTCTACGACATTCCGAATCTTCCGCGAGAACAGAACCCCGTGGATATGCTTGCACTCGGTTCGTCGGTAAGAGTAATCGGGACATGAACAAGACCATCCTAACTCCGTCGCCCTGACATGATAGACTCCGTTCCCTGACTGCGACTTGACAGTATACTCGTTCTCATCTATCCTTTGAATCTCAGTCCCGAGGTCGCAGATGAGCCGACCTCTTTCCTGTCTTGGGTCGGGGCTCATCTGTCCATCCACTCCCTCTCATTCTGAGAGGCTTCGAGGCTCGAAAGATAGTCCTCGAAGCGGTCAGCGTCCATTTCTTGTCGGAGTTGTTCTGTTGTCATACCAATCCACCGACAATGGTATGCCATTATCACTACTTAAGCGTTCACTATGCTGGTGAACCATTATATACCAGCGCCCACTACGCTGGTATGATGCAGAATGCCAGATAAGGGGAAGGAAACCAAACGGACTCCAACGTCCCTGAATGTGGATGAGGACTTGTGGAGACAGGCGAAGATAGAGGCCATCAACCGAGGGGTGACTGTCACAGAACTCTTCGAGGATGCGCTTAGAAAGGAACTCAAGAGGCCGAGGCAAGTATGAAGACTCCCATACAACAGGTGGACTCGTTCATCGAGGATTTGGTGGAGGGGAACATCGAGTCCTACATCGCTGAATACATGAAGTTGGCAGTCAGCACAAATCTGAACATAAAGTTCTACCAGAACCTGACGGCAGACCTTCACACCCTGATTGATGAATATCAGAAGATACAGACCCCAGAGGAAAAGAACCAAGTCGCAATCCAAGTCCTAGACAAGATAATCGCATGTCGTTTCTCTGCTCTCTTGAAGAACAATCCGAACACAGTCAAGGGTCTCGTAGCAGAGCGTGATTTCTACAAGAGCCGCACTGATGCCGCAGAGGAACGGGTCAAAGACCTCGAAGTGAAACTCGTCCAAGCATACACCGCAATCGACAACATGATGCAGCGCTTCGAGAAGATGGGATTGAAGGACAAAGGGGCGTCGGGTGGCTCATGAACGTCATTCGCTGTCCAAATTGCGACAAGGAACTTATTGACGAGGAATATCAGGGACACACCTGCGAGAAGGTTCAAAGGGCAATCGAGAATGTAAAGACCCTCTACTACTCATCATTCATACCTCTCAAGATTAACGGGAACGATGTGGCAATCCTCATCTCGGAGGACGGGAAGACCCTATACAACATCAAGCCATCCGACGAATCTTTCCAGAAGAAAAACCGACGAGGACTTCCCAGTTCCACGAGGCTTTGTATTTATACTCTTTATATACCGATTGAGTCTTCGGTCACCAAATGCCACAGACAAAGGCGATCATAAGTATCGAGAACGTGGTAGCTTCTGCATCCATAAACCAGACGGTTGACCTCAACCTAATCACCAAGAACTTCGTGACAGTCGAGTATCACCCCGACCAGTTCCCTGGCCTCGTCTTCAGGCTCAGGAATCCGAAGACCGCTACGTTGATCTTCAGTTCAGGGAAGATGGTCTGCACGGGGGCGAAGTCAGAGGAGCAGGCCCGCAAAGCGGTAGAGGAGGTTGTCAGGCAGCTGAGGAAAGGCAAGATTCCGATTAAGAACGACGCCGTGGTCGAGATCCAGAACATAGTCGCTTCGGCGAGCCTTGGTGGAAAAGTCCACCTCGAGGAAGCTGCGAGGGTTCTACCGAAGTCAATGTACGAGCCGGAGCAGTTCCCTGGCCTGATTCACAGGATGGCAGACCCTAAGACAGTGATTCTCCTATTCGCGTCAGGGAAGCTCGTCTGCACGGGTGCGAAGAAGGAAAGCGAAGTCTACAGGGCGGTCAACAGTCTTCATATAACTCTTGAAGAGAAGAATCTCATGGTCTACTGACGTCGTCTCGCTGACCTCGTTATTGCTTTCATGTCCTTCTCATCGATCAGCTCCATCGAGAAGAGTGTATCGGCTAGCTCTATGACATCGGTCAGGCAGTGAAGAGCTATCCCTTCCTTGCTGAGCCTCTCCCTTGCGCCTTCCATCCTGTCAATCAACACGGCCGCGTCGGCGACCTCCCCCCCTTCTTCTTGAACGGCTTTCGCTGAAGCGAGAATCGTCTTTCCCGTCGTCGAGAGGTCGTCAACTACGACAACTTTCCAGCTAGGTCGGACCTCGCCTTCGACGATACGACCACTCCCTTGCCTGGTGGTGCTGGTGTATATCAGGGGCTTCTTGAGTGAGAGTGCGAGGGGAGCAGCCAGTGTGAGGCCGCTGACAGGCACCCCGCAAATGGCATTCGCCCGCGGAATCTTGGCCAGGACCAACCGAGACATGGAGTTTACGGCCAGCTCATACAGCCCAGGATAGCTCAGCATGCCCCGCAGATTGATGTAGTAAGAGCTCTCGCTGCCATCGGGAAGAGTAAACGTGCCGAACTGAAGCGCCCCCGCTTTGACCAGCCCCTCCGCCAAGTTGCCTATCTGGGAACGGCGCGTCTTCCAGGCCATGCGAGCAGCCCCTGCATTCGAACTTAAAAACCAACGCAGAACCTGAGGTGATGTTTGCCCGAACTCTGGATACCTTATGGCTCGGTCGAGACACTTGTGACAGTACAAGCCGAGAACCTTGGGACCGTCGTGGACCCACAGCCTGAGAAGGGCGTTATCGAGACCGAGAAGCTGCTCGAAGTGGTGAAGATGGTCGCCGCCCTCTTTGTCTGCGATGCTTGCCCGACGACAACCGAGCTCCTGCGGGAACTCGCCGGAGAAATGATCTCCATCCCGACTCTGAGGATCTTCTCCGCTGCCCCTAAGAGGATCGAGTCAGTAGTTCCGGAGCTGAAGGGGAGAGTCACGACCCTTCCCCCGCCCATCTCTCCCGGAGATGGAGAGATAGCCCTTGCGCAAGAATTGACCGAGAAAGGAGCCAAGATTTTCGTCGGCACCCCTAGGCCTGATCCACTGTTCGGAATCGTTGACACGAAGGTCGAGGCCTGCCTGAACTGGGTCGCTCACTCCCATAGGGAGGCTGCGCTGGCCAGGAAGGAGATGGAGCCTTCACCCTTCAAAATGACGAAATCGAAAGAGGTGATGGACGGCATAGCCGACGGAATTCCGGGGGCGAGCTTTGTCGACGTCCTTCCAAGAGGGGGCAAGATGAGGATGGTGACGCAGGACGCACCCTTCGACGCCATCAAGAACGGTTTTCTCAACTTCGCCTCCCCGGCCGCAAGGGCAATCGTGGTCGGGACGGGGGGTAAGGGATATGATGACACTCTATCGTCTGCGCTAAGGACTGCGTGGAACTCCCTTTCAGCGGTCAGGAAGTCCGGTTCGGTAGTCCTGATGGCCGAGTGCTCCGAGGGACTCGGCTCGACCGCCCTCGACATGGCTGCCACTGGAAGGGTCTCGGGCGAAGGAGGGAGGGCAAGAGAGGCTCATGTCGATGGCCTTGAGGACCTCTTCTATCTCAACAAGCTGAGGAATGAGTACGATGTGCTCCTCCTCTCAGGCCTGCCCGAGGTCTACGCGAAGTCGAAGCTCGGGCTGGCGACCGCGAGGGGTTCGGGGGAAGCTGTCGGGCGGCTACTGAACAAGCTCGGCAGGTCGGGGAAACTGAACGTGGTTACCCGTGCCGCAGAATGCAGAATCGAGTCAGCTTAGAGGATACCCTGCGATGGTATGTGGCAGAGGCACGCAGAGCAGCGCGATGGCGAGCGCAGCAAGGTAGATCCATTTCCTCGTGTTCGAGACGGGAGAGACCTCGTCGAGAAGCTGAAGTTCGGAAGACCGGCTGATGTTCATCAGCAGAATGACCACTACCGCCAGCGCCCAATATGTGGGCAGGTCCACGGCTACGAGCAGAAGCACGCACAGATAGGATGCGATTCTTGACTTCCCAGGTCCCCAAGCGAGGCCCGATAGGTATCCGCCGTCGAAGGTTGCCATGGGGAGCAGGCTGACAAAGGTCAGGACGAGTCCCACTGTCGCTCCATCTACCAGTGGGGAAAGGGCCGAGTATCCTGGGGCGATGTTTGGCAGGAGCGGTCTGACGACCACGTCTAGACCCATTTGAACGACGCTGGGGCAAAGCGTCGCAGTGCCGTTGACCTGCTGGCAGCTCTGCAGAGACACTGCGGACTGGACAGCCAACAGCGCCCCGAGGACATAAAGCGCCAAGGCGACGGCGAGGCTCAGAAGCGGTCCAGCGAGGATGACGTCGAAGAACCTGTCCCTGTTTACGGCAGGCGCCCTCTGGCGTGAAATAACCCCGAGCGCGGGGAGCGCCGCCGTAACGCCAGGGATCCCCGGAAGAACGTATGGGGTCGGGAGTGCCTCGCCACTCTTGTGCGACACGTACATCTGACCGAGTTCGTGGGCCACGACAATCCCAACAACCGCGGCCCCATAGAGGAGGATGACGAACCCCTCCGTGAAGGACGGTGCGTATTGCTGGTAGATGATTCCCAAGAACAGCCCGAAGGCGACGACTGACCCCAGGGCGAGAAGGGCCAGGATGATGGGGACCCTGGACCGCCTCGTCTCGACAGTCGGAGTCTTTCGCACGAATAGGAGGGCCTCCTCCTCGGTTCCCACCAGCCTGGGTGTGAATCCGGATTCCGCGAGCTCCTGGAAGAGCTCGACGAACCTCTCCTTCGAGTCAGGCCTGTATGTGACGCTGAACTCCATTTCTCCGTCTTCGAGTTGAAAGCAATCTTTGACTGCGAACTTCGAGCGGACGGACGCTTCCAGGTCGATGGGCCGCGCCGACAATTGGTCGGCATGCCCGCTGTGCGATAATAAGAGTTCTTCAAGACTCGCAAGACTTAATCATCGGCTGAGAGGCGCATCGGCGGGTTTGCAGAAAGCCGTCGTGGCGAAGCTCGGCGATTACGAGATACGTCGGTGCGACAGAGGGGACATCCCCTCGGTCATCGAGGTAAACATGGACACCCTCCCTGAGCACTACTCTGATTACTTCTACTATGAAATACTCTCTGAATTCCCCGAGGCCTTCTTGGTGGCGGAGCTGCACGACGTTTTGGTGGGATACATCATGTGCCGGAATGAATACGGCTTCTCCCAGCTGAAACGCTTGGCTCTCGCTCGGAAGGGGCACGTGGTCTCGGTGGCCGTGGAGGAAGCGCATCGTGGCAAGGGAATTGGGACGAGATTGATCCTCTCCGCGCACGCGGAGATGGCTAAAAAGTCGGCGACCGAATGCTACCTCGAAGTGCGAGTCTCCAATGCCGAGGCGATTGCGCTGTATCAGAAGATCGGTTACAGAGTTACGGGGCGCTTGGAGGCCTACTACAGGGATGGCGAAGGTGCTCTAGTGATGTCTGCCCAGGTCGGGAAATGAGGCAAAGCGCTTCCTTCCTGGGTTTGGCAAGGACGCTAGACGACGTGAGGTCGACGCGCAGCAAGAACGAGAAGATCAGGATTCTAGCCTCCTACCTCTCGGGCCTGCATCCGGAAGATGCGGAGACAGCGGCTCGAGTGTCCACGGGCAGGTCCTCGGAGAGGGGCAGCAGGGACGAGGCACAGGTTGGTTATTCTACTTTGTTGAACGTAGTTAGCGAAATGACCGGCGCCAAGATGGAACAAGTGTCCAAAGCCTATCTGAAACATGGCGACCTGGGCGAAGTGGCCGAGGAACTTCTCCTCCGCAAGAGGGAGCAGACTCTCTTCCAAGAGCCTTTGACACTGCACGACTTGGAGGAAACGTTCGGGAGACTCCGATCTGCGAAGGGAAAGGGCTCGGCGGCTCATAGGGAGACACTGATGAGGTCCTTGCTCCTCAGAGCTACGCCCCTGGAAGGGAAGTACATTGTCAAGGTTCTGACTGGAGAGATGCGCACCGGACTTGTCGCCGGACTGGTCGAGAAGGCGATCTCTCGAGCGTACTCGGTTCCCGAGGAAGAGGTAGCCAAGGCACACATGGTCGTTGGCGACATCGGTCTGCTCGCCGGAGCCGCGGTCAGAGGGGAGATTCTGCAGCTTAGGATGACTCCTTTCAGGCCGGTCAACTTCATGCTGGCCGAGCCCATGGCCACTCCCACTGAGATTGCTGGCCACTTCGGGAAGGAAGTTTACGCAGAATACAAGTACGATGGCGTCAGGGCGCAGGTCCACAAGCAGGGCGACGCCGTGCGGATTTATTCGCGGAGGCTGGAAGACATTACCGCGAGCTTTCCTGAGGTTGCGTCTTCGCTGACCAAGGCAGAGGGAGATTTCATACTCGATGGCGAGATCGTCCCCTTCACCAGGGGACACCCGCTTCCCTTCCAACTACTCCAGAGGAGGCTCAGGAAAACAGACGGGCGTGAGGCAGCCAGAAGGGCGCCGGTCACGTACTTCGCTTTCGACATCCTCTACAGAAACGGCAAGGAGACTGTCAGCCTTACGCTCACAGAGCGCAGGGGCGAGCTCAGTGCCGTGATAAAAGGGGTTGGCACCCTCGCCCACTCCGAGGCTGTGGAAACGGCAACGGAGATCGAAGCGGCATTTCTCAGGAGCAGGAAGTACGGGTACGAGGGGCTGGTCTTGAAGGACCCTGCGAGCTCCTACACGATGGGGAAGAGAGGTGCGGGCTGGGTGAAGCTAAAGGAGGAACTCGACACGATCGACGCCGTGATCGTCGCGGCAGAGTACGGACATGGCAAGCGGGCAGGAGTCATCTCCGACTACACCTTCGCAGTCCGAGATAGCGGCGCGCTGAAGACGATCGGCAAAGCGTACAGCGGCCTGACCGACGCGGAAATAATCGAGATGACGGGCCGCATGAAAGAACTGACGATAGAGGACCATGGCTATTGGAGGAAAGTGAGGCCTGAAATCGTGATCGAAGTCGCATTCGACAGCATACAGAGGAGCTCCAGGCACGACAGCGGGTACGCTCTCCGCTTCCCCAGGATAAAGAGGGTAAGGACCGACAAGTCTGTCGCAGATGCAGACACAATCGAAAAGGTCATGGCGGTCTTCTCGAAGCAGAGACTGAAGGTCGAAGAGCCGTAGCCCGAAACCCTCGACTGGCCCTTATATGTGAGTCCGGAATCCGAGGCGCGGATGTTCGCACTGCTTCTGATTGCGGTGTCCTTCGCTGTGGCTTCGTACCAGGATGTCAAGGAGCGTGCAGTGAGCGACATCGTTTGGCTCCCGGCGCTGGTGGGCGCGGCATACGCCGTCTACTCCAAGTTCCCGCACATCGGAGTCGAGTTGGTTTGGCTCGGGCTAATCGGAGGGATCGCCCTCCTTTTCGCCTTCCTTGGCCTGCTCGGACAGGCCGACTCGATAGCGCTCGTCTTTCTTGCCGCAAGCCCCTACGAGCTGTTGCCGATCTTCCCACTCATCGCCGGAGCAGCGGTCGCGATAGTGCACATCGGATACGAGGTCGCTACGGGTAATGCTAGGGGAACGAAAACCATCCCAATTGAAAGGTTCCTGAAGGAGCAGAAGTGGATACCCGATGCGGTCATCACGGATGGGGTCAGGGAGAAGGTAGACAGCGATGTCAACATCGCGAGGGACGAAGTTGTCGCGAAACAGAAGACCGGAGCCATGGTGGAGGTGAAGTACGGCGTCCCGACAGTCGCCTACCTGGGAGTCGGGTACATTGCCTGCGTAGTCTATCTCTTGGCCTTCGGGCAAACGGTGTTGACTTCGTTGCACTGATTGTCTCGCGCTGGCGAGGTTAAATGTCAATTTGGCAGGACTCTGCGGACGCATGGTCTTTGTTGTCCTCGAGGGTTTCTCCGGGACGGGCAAGACGACCCTAGCCCAACGCCTGGAGAAGCGCGGCTGGCTCAGGCTCCAGGAATCCGCACACGCTCTGCCCGACCATGTGCCCGTTGCGGACAGAGGAGATACCTCCTCCGACTACAGCCTCGTCGGGGCCACGCTGACCTACACCTCTACGATTTCCAGGCTGAGGGGAACGAGGGATGTTGTTTCGGAGGGCTATCTTCTTTCAGACCTCGCTTACGCGAAGATCAGGTTCGAGCTGAAAAAAAGCAAGGCCTATCCGGGAATGCTTGCCCTGTGCAGGGATGTCCTTACCATCCCGGCGATGCGGCCCGACCTTTACATCCTACTCGAGGCAGGGCCCAAGACGATTGGCGACAGACAGGTAGCTAAGAACGAAAGGGACAGGAACTCGACGGAGTTCTTCAGAGCAAGGTACTACACAGCGCTGGCTGAGATTCACGCGGAGCTGAACGAGACGAGCATAGAGAAGCTGTACGCGGACTCCGACACTGAGCGAACCTTTGAGGGGGTCCTTGCTGCAATAGAGAAGAAGAGCGTGGTCGACCGATGAACTCGAAGGAAGTGTCCTGGGAGCGGCTGCTTGCCAAGGCGACCAGGGAAGCGCAGAGGTCCGTTTCGGCGGTGGCTGCCGCGGGCAATCGAGCGCTCGCAGTGGGAACCGGGGCGTCGGGGGACAAGACGCTGCTCGCTGATATGAGGGCAGAGCAGGAGCTGACGAGGGCTCTCCTTCAAATCGAAGGAGTGAAGATACTGAGCGAAGAGGGAGGAGACATCGGCGATCCAAGAAGCCGGACGCTTGCCATCGTTGACCCCCTGGATGGGTCGTCCAACTTCGAGCGGGGCCTGCCGTTCTATTGCACATCGGTGGCGATAGCCGATGGGCCGGGCCTGGGAGACGTCACACACGCCATGGTGAGGAACATGGTCAACGGGGATGCCTACTTCGCGTCCAAGGGAGAGGGGGCGTCGAAGAACGGCAAGAGAATCCACACGATGAAGGGATTGAAGCTGAGGGAGTCCGTCCTGGACGTCGATCTGAGCGGAACATCAGAGGCGTCGATTGGGAGGCTAATTCCTCTCCTCTCTGGCGTGAAGCGCGTGGTGCACTACGGAGCAAACGCGCTCGAACTCTGTCTTCTGGCAGAAGGCAAGATCAACGGCTTCGTCGATCTCAGAGGGCGGATGAGAGCCACCGACATCGCCGGCGGTTATCTGATAGCGAGAGAGGCAGGGGCTGCAACCACACTGACGGCGGAGCCGCGGTCGGCCCCGGAGCTTCGCCTCGACACGAGGTTCGACCTCGTTGCTTCTGCAGACCGCTCCCTCCACCAGGAGATAATGCGCAGGCTCTGAGCGAGCGCGACATCATTGCGAATTGCTGAGCGCTGGCGCCGACCGATTGGCCATCTGATTCATTAATGGAAGAAAGGGAAGCAGATGGAATGCGGACTCTGGTAATCCTCTGGGGCCCCTTCGGGCACAGAGCCGATGAACTCGCCGCTGCAGTCGGAGCCACCAGGCGCAGCATCACACTGTTCTATGGACCGAGGTACCTCGCGCCCATACGGTACCTCGCCCTGTTTCTGCGGACACTGATCCTGCTACACGCAGAGAATCCCGATGTCGTCTACGCGCAGAACCCCCCCGTGTTCTGCCCATTGACCTGCATGCTATTCTGCAAGTTGAGGGGCCGGAGACTGCTAGTCGACCATCACTCGGTGTGGAGGGTCAAGACACTCGGGGGTGCGGTGGGCACCTTGATCGGACTCATTGAGGGGGTCGTTTCCAGAGGGGCCTATGCAAACACCGCCCCGCACGACGTCTGGGCAAGGGAGCTCAGGGGAATGGGCGCGAGAAACGTTCTCGTTGTCCATGACCACGTCGAGAGGAATCCGCGGGGGAGAGACAGTGTCGTCCGGGACAAGTACCAAGCGGAAGGCTTCCTTGCCATAGCTTCCCACGGAGGTCACCCCCTCGAGAGGATGGAGTCGGAGATCGGGGCGGCGGGCACCCACCCTGGACTGACGCTCGTCATAACAGGACCAGAGGAGAAACTCAGGGCTAGGTTCGCCTCACTAAAGCTACCCCCCAACGTCAGGTATCTGGGCCTGCTTCCCATGCGGGATTACCTCGCTCTCAAGGCCTCCTGTGATTTCGCCATCAACATAACCGACGAGCCGTACACTCTCTCTCACGTAATCTTCGAATACTTGGCGAGCGGCCTGCCGGTGATTTCTTCAAGACAGAGCGTGGTGGAAGACGTTTTCGGGGATGCCCTGCTGTACGTTGATGCCTCGGGCGCTGGCGAGGTCGCCGCCAAAGTAAGAGAGCTTCTCGAATCGAAGGGGTTGTTGGAGGAGTACAGAAAGAAGGTAGCCGCCAAGTACCTACAACTGGAGTCGACTCGGGGGGAGGAAGCGTCCCGGCTCCGCGCCATACTGTCCCAGACTGGTCGGGTCTAGCCTCATCCGGACCGGGATTCGGAGCCAAGAGTGGGCTCGCTCTTTTAAGCCAACGAGACCCACCCATTCGTCGAATGGAGATAACCTCAGAGGCACTGGCGCTCGACTATTCCGAGGCTGAAGCGGAGATTCTCGAGTTCATTCGCAAGGTGGTCCTCAATGCCGGGGCCAGCGGAGCCGTCGTCGGTTTGAGCGGTGGAATTGACAGCTCGGTGGTTGGCTGTCTCTGCGTTCGTGCGCTGGGGAGGGAGAAGGTGATCGGGATTATGATGCCCGCTTCACACACGCCGAAGCAGGACGTCAAGGATGCAGCAGCGCTTGCGAAGGACTGGGGAATCAAGAACTACGAAGTCGGTATCGATCAGATCTCTTCGGCCTTTCTGGGATCGATACCCCTGAAGGGCAAGAGCCGGCTTGCAGAAGCGAACGTGAAAGCGAGGACGAGGATGGTCATCAACTATTACTTCGCGAATACTCTCGGCATGATGGTCGCTGGCACCGGCGACAGGTCAGAGGACATGATAGGCTATTTTACGAAGTTCGGGGACGGGGGAGTCGACTTTCTTCCCATCGCCCATCTCTACAAGACCCAGGTGCGTCAGCTTGGGGCTCATCTCGGCCTGCCTGCGCACGTCGTACAGAAGCCCGCTTCGCCTCAGCTGTGGCCTGGACACAGAGCGACCGATGAGATCCCCATCGAGTATGAAAGGCTCGACTTGGTGTTGCACGGGCTCTTTGACCTGAAACTCCAACCGGAGGAGGTCGCCGAGCGCTGCGGTGTAGCTCTGAGGACCGTCGAACTCGTGCTCAGGAAGCACAGAGAATCGGCTCACAAGCGCGTCTTTCCGCCTATGCTTCGCGGATGGTGACGGGTCCCAGCGCGCTAGTGGAACTCGATCTAGTGTCGAACGAAGCTCGGTGGGTGCCTCTCTAGTTCCAGGTCCAACCTCTCGAAGCTCGACACCGTGCCAACGTCATACCATGCTTCGCCCGTGTAGTATGCCGCTACTCTCATGCCCCTGTCCAGCAGCGAAGGCACAAGGTGCGTCATAAGATCCGTGTTCTCGCGGCTTGCGAGTCTTCCTGCCAGAGTCAGTGCTGCTGGGCCAAGGACCATGCAACCCGTTGTCACGCTGAGGTTCAGTTTGGGTTTCTCATGGACCGAAGCCACAAGCCCTCCCCTACCGAGCTTCGCAGTTCCGACCGGCAGAGTGTAGCCCCTGGAGAGCACAAGCGTCCCATCTGCACCCTTCTTCCTGTGTATGGCGAACAGGCTCGTGAGGTCGATGTCCGCCAGGACGTCCCCGTAGTACACAAGAAGCTCGTCGCAGTGCGAGATCACGTTCTTCTTCATAGCGTTGGCCAACGCGTTCAGGCTCCCTTTCTCTCCTCTGGCGTCCTCCGAGTAGAAGATGCTCGCTCCGTGTGTCGTTCCGTCGCCGAAGTAGCGTCTGACATCCTCGGAGCGGTACCCGGTCAGCATGGTGATCCTGCTCACGTCGTGGTGCTTCAAGAGGAGGACGACGTACGCGAGGAGGGGTAGCTTCTTCGGGCCGATTGGAATCATGGCCTTCTGAAAGTAGTCTGTCAGGGGCCTTAGCCGCTCGCCCCTGCCTCCGCAGAGCACCGCTGCTTCCGGCGCCAAGCTCGTCGCAGCTCTGAGCACGTCCGGATAGTTAACCGTTTGGCCACCTTCGATGGCCCGCCAATTCATCTGAGTGCATTCGAACAGATTAGACCACTTCGTCCTCGGTCCTCGTCATGGCATGAGTCCAGGGGTGAGGCTCTTTCCGTGCGAGATGACCCATGGAGCGGATTGAAGAAGATGTGCCAGAGGCGCTCCGATGTGGAGTGGCGCCTTGTTGGCTGATATGCTTATCAATGGTCGAATGACAGTTTGTTCGGGCCCGTAGCCTAGACTACCGTGAGGGGAAAGGCGCGTTTAGGAATAAGCACGCTAACTCCAAATACGGATCAGGGCATCAACTCCTAAGGTGCATGCCTGCGGCTGCCTGAGGCAGATAGCTGAGGGTCGAGGGTTCGAATCCCTCCGGGCCCGGTTCAATAAGCTCAGAATGAACTCTGTTCGGTAAACGGATGCTATCTCACGCTCATCCGCAGGTCGCGCCCGTCCCAAAGGGGCATCACATCATGTCCGAGTCCAAATGCTTCAGGATTTCCAAGAAAGGGTTTAACCTCTGCTTAATCTAAACGGTCGGGGTCCTCATTGCCAGAAGGAGAACGCAGGCTCGCCGCCATCATGTTCACGGACATGATTGGCTACACGGCGCTGGGCCAAAGGAACGAGTCGCTCTCGCTAACCCTGGTGGATGAGCAAAGGAAGCTAATCAGGCCGATTCTTGCTAGGCACAACGGGAGGGAGGTCAAGACAATCGGCGACGGGTTTCTGGTGGAGTTCCCCAACGCCGTTGATGCCGTGAGGTGCGCCTATGATATTCAGAGAGCCGTTAGGGAGTTCAACCTTTCCCTTGCTCCTGACAAGAGGGTTCACCTGAGGGTGGGATTGCATGTCGGTGAGGTGGTCGAGTCACAGGGAGACATCTCGGGTGATGCCGTCAATATCGCGTCGAGAATTGAGCCACTCGCAGACGATGGGGGTGTTTGCATGACGCGCCAGGTATACGACTTCGTGAGGAACAAGGTGGACATACCGCTGTCAAACTTGGGGCCGAAGTCGCTGAAGAACGTGGCCGAGCCGATGGAGATATACAGGATGGTCCTGCCATGGGAGAAGGAAGCGGTGGATGAGCCGACTCAGTTAGACAAGAACCGAATAGCTGTCCTCCCCTTCGCCAACATGAGCCCCGACCCCAACGACGAGTACTTCGCGGACGGCATGACTGAGGAGCTCATCGACAGGCTCGCCCAGGTGAAGAGCCTCAAGGTGATAGCGAGGACGTCCGTTATGAGCTTCAAGAAGAAGGACAAGAAGGCCTCGGAGATAGCAAGGGAGCTCGACGTCGGGACCCTCGTAGAGGGGAGCGTGAGGAAGGCGGGGAACAGGGTCCGCGTCACCGTCCAGCTGATCAGCGCCGGGAGGGAGGAGCATCTCTGGTCCTCGCATTACGACGGGAATCTTGACGATATATTCGCGGTCCAGAGTGAGATAGCCGAGAAGGTGGCGGGGGAGCTGAAGGTCAAGCTGCTGGAGTCGGAGAAGGAGACCCTGGAGAAGAAGCCGACCGAGAACACCGACGCCTTTGGTGACTTCCTCCGCGGGAGGGAGCTCTTCAGGGATGGGTCGGAGCCCTCGCTGAAGCAGGCGCTCGCCCTATTCGAGAAGGCCGTGGAGCTTGACCCATCCTTCGCAAGGGCTCACGTAGGGGTGGCGGAGTGTCACCAGCGGCTTGCCGCCGGTGGATACGAGCCCCGGGACGTCTCCCTCCCGAAGGTGAAGGCAGCGCTTGAGCGAGCGCTCGAGCTGGACCCGGACCTCCCTGAGGCGCACGTGTCGCTCGCTGAGATGCACTACAACGAAGACGACCTCACAAGCGCGGAAGCCGAGGTGAGAAGGGCGCTTGAACTCAACCCGAGCCTCCCTAACTCATACGATATGCTGTTCGAGCTGGCGGCGTTAAAGGGGGAGACCGAGGAGATGGTCAGGATGATAGAGACCGCCTACCGTCTGGACCCCCTCAGGACGGATTTCATCTTCCGGGTCGGGTGTGCGTACCTCTGGGTCGGGAGGGAGCAGGACGCGCTCGAGCACTGGAGGAAGACTGAGCACCTGGCACCCGCCTCGAGCTACAGGGTCATGACCGACTACTACCTCTCCAAGGGGGACATGGCGAAGGCGAGGGAGCTGCACGCTAAGTACGAGAAGCTGCGGCCCACCAGCCCCTGGGTCACCTACCTGGGTGGGTTCATTGACGCACAGGCAGGGGAGAGGGAGAAGGCCCTGGAGGCGATAAAGAAGATAGAGGACGCGAAGATGGGTCCGCTAGCCTTCAACTTCGTGGCGTACGTCTACCACGCGCTCGGCGACATGGACTCGTACTTCGAGTACATGAACAGAGCCCTGGAGGCTCACACGATAATCGCGACAGATGTGATGTACTCCCCCCTCCTGGCGAAGGCGAGGGAGGACCCAAGGTACCAGGAGCTGTTGGAGAAGCTCAGGAAGCAGGTGGGGCTGGCGAAGTGAAACCTGACGTGCGAACACCGATGAGGACTAACCGCATCGCGGCTAACTGCAAGAACTTCTTATGGCACTGCCGGGCTACTCATAAAAGAGTTCGTACCCCGTTTCGGAAGGTGTGGTCGCCGCATTTCTGGAACCTCGATCAAGAAACCCCCACTACCCGCGAGCTAAGGTCTACCCTAACCGGTTGATACGCGCGCGCGCTCTTCTCAATGCAAGCTACTCTGCTCGAGTTAGGAGGGAATCAAGCGATTCTGCAAGCGCGCCCCGCCCGACTGCCTATATACTCGCTAGGGTACTAACAAACTATGACATACGCACGCCGAAGAAAGTGGGCAGTGATTCGAAGACGCAGGCACTCTTCTCATCAAAACACGCTTGAACAGCGTGCCAATCGCCCCCTGAAGTAGCCAAACTGCTGTCGCCTCTGCTGCTAGTCCCGTTTATCCCCGTGGGGCGGTGGGGACTGCCGTCATGGAGTTCATCATGTTTCTTCTTGCCCTTTACGCCCGCGCGCGCCCGCAAGGAAACTGCCGTTACTGAAGAGCCGGACGACAAATCTCTGGTTTAAATAAATCCGGAAGAACCGAGTGCCATGGTTCTTGACCTTCGGGCGGGCAACATCGCCAGGCGCGATCTGATCAAGATCGACGAGGATAAGTCGGTTTACGACGCAGCCAAGATGATAGTTGAGAACAACCGGGGAAGCGTCGTGGTCACCCAGGGAAGCGAGAGCGTGGGCATACTAACCGAAAGGGACGTGATGAAGAAGGTGGTCGCGAAGTCCTTGGACCCGAAGTCCGTCAGGGTCAAGGCCGTGATGACATCGCCACCAGTGACAATCGACAAGGACAGGCCGCTCCGCGAAGCAATTGATGTGATGAACAGGAAGAAGGTAAGGAGGATGCTCATAACCGAGAACGGCAAGATCGTAGGTATCTTCACCCTCAGGGACATCATCAGACACATGAGGACCTGCATGTACTGCGGCAAGGAAATCAGGTCGATTCTGGAGAGCGAGGAGCCTGAGCTCTACATCGAATGCGAGTGTGGGTCCAGGTATCACAAGAAGTGTTTCGAGACAGTGGTGAACTGCGTGAACTGTGGAAAGACTCTTGTCACCCAGGTGGTCTATCCCGATCCATCAGAGACGTTCAGCGGATAGCCCATCACTTCCTTCGACCTCGCGTGCGCGCGCGAAGGCTTAATTCAGGCAACTGCGGCCCAGTTGTTTGTAACGAATGGCCAAGTACCATGACCTCCGCCACGCGCTGGCGGTTCTCTTCCTGCTCGGTGCCCTTGTTCTCCCACTGATTCTCCTCGCTCCATCCGGGCGTGCCCAGACCGTCGTCGGCACGGTCAGCGTGGGTGGTTTTCCCAGCGGCATCGCCTACGATTCCTCCAGAGGCGAGGTCTTCGTGGCCAACGGTGCCGACACCGTCTCCGTCATCTCCGACGCCACCAACTCCGTGGTCGCCAACGTGACTGTGGGATACTATCCCTCCGGCATCGCCTACGACTCCGCCAGAGGTGAGATTTTTGTGTCCAACTCTGGTGCCGACACAGTCTCCGTCATCTCCGACGCCACCAACTCCGTGGTCGCCAACGTGACTGTGGGATACAATCCCTCCGGCATCGCCTACGATTCCTCCAGAAGCGAGGTCTTCGTGGCCAATGGCGCCAGCGGCACAGTCTCCGTCATCTCCGACTCCACCGATTCAGTCGTCGCCAGCGTTAGCTCGTTGATTGGTCCCAGCGGCATCGCCTACGATTCCTCCAGAGGCGAGGTCTTCGTGTCCAACTCTGGTGCCAGCGGCACAGTCTCCGTCATCTCCGACGCCACCAACTCCGTGGTCGCCAACGTTAGCTCGTTGATTGGTCCCTCCGGCATCGCCTACGACTCCTCCAGAGGCGAGGTCTTCGTGTCCAACTCTGGTGCCGACACAGTCTCCGTCATCTCCGACGCCACCAACTCCGTGGTCGCCAACGTGACTGTGGGATACAATCCCTCCGGCATCGCCTACGATTCCTCCAGAAGCGAGGTCTTCGTGGCCAACTATGCCAGCGGCAGCGTCTCCGTCATCTCCGACGCCACCAACTCCGTGGTCGCCAGTGTGAAGGTGGGGGCTGAGCCATCGGGTGTCGCCTACGACTCCTCCAGAAGCGAGGTGTTCGTGACCAATTACGGTGCCGACACCGTCTCCGTCATCTCCGACGGCACAGCCACCACGAGCATCTCAACGACCACTTCGGCGACCTCAACGTTCCAGACGCCAACAACCTCTACCACGACCACCTTCAATCCAACGACCTCGACGACTTCGGGATCAACCACCTCTCCCACCACGACCGTGGGCCCAGCCACAACTTCTACTACTGCTCCAAGCGCCACTGTTACCACGAGCTCCACTACCACCACGGGACTACTCGGAAAGCTAGGATCGATCCCCGAGTTCCCGCTCCAACTCGGCTTCACTCTACTGGCTACGGTCGTCATCGTGACATCGTATGTGTTCGCCAGACGAGGCCTTCGAACAGATAAGGGGTTCCCTGTCTAGACCGACCCACAGTTCCTGACCCCCCCACTCACTTGCAAAGCGTCCTACTGTGAAGGCGCCTGTATCCATGCTAGCTCAGCCATTCAGAAGCGGTTGCAGATTCGCCGGACTTGGCCGCAGTTCGAGCGTTGCTTAGGTTTCTTGGCCCCGATTCTGGACTCGCGTGCGCTTCTCCCGATGCCCTCCCCTCTGCAGAGTGCGTGTCGCAAACCTGTTGGTTAGCGAGTCCACCCAGTCGTCGGACGTATGACAGCGGTTGTGCACAATCAGTTTCGAATGTAATAGGTTAAATACTGTTCTCTTTACGCTCAGGGCGGTTAAGCCGTCTCCGACATCTATGCTGTATTGCTTATCTCAAAGGGGAGCAGGCGGTTGTCATGTCTTCCCGCCTGCCCCCGACAACAATTCTGTCTTACGAGCCGGGCGCTAACAGGAATCGAGTGTCGTGGTCTGTAAGGTTCCACAGCCACGCGCAGTTCTCATTCTGGATTTCCTAGAAAAGAGGTGAATTGTCATAGCGCCCCCTATTTCCAGTTTCGCATCTTTAGAATATCCGATAGGTCACAGATACGGACCGGCAATCTGGATCGAGTCGAGTCGTCAGACTATGAACGGAGAACTCGTCCATGAGTCTGTGCAGAATCTAGGCCTCAAACGAGGATGGACCTCCGGTCAAGTCCAGGACGAGGCTTTGTGAGATTTCTCAATTTCTTCCGTCCGTTGTGAAGTGACGAATTCTCCGAATAACCTTAAATCACTCAGGGCCAAATATTTCTCTTCCATGCCCTCACTGGGAGGCATCCTCCGATGGGTCATTATCGCTGCCGTTGTGGTTGTGTGCGTTCTATTGTTCGTCTTTCTGGTCTTGCCTCGGATTCTCCCCAGTCCGGCGACCATAACTCCTTCGGCCACCAATCTCGACTCGGGACAGACGATCTCCATAGGCGTCGGCTGGAAGGGAGGCGCAGCGCCCTACACCATTTATCTGTACAGCAGCACCAGTGGGAGCTGCTCCTCCAGTTCGACCCAGGCGGGCAAAGAGACGCCCCTGTCCAAGCCGCAGTTTATCTTCACCGTCGCGCCTACGGTCAACACGCGCTACTGCGGCGAAGTCAGCAGTTCCAAGGGGTCCAGCACCATGTCCCGCACGGTTCTGATCACAGTCAACCCCGCTCTCGAGGCGCCCACCCTCACCCTCTCGCCGTCGGCCATGGACTTCAACCAGACCGCGACCGTGATTGCGAAGGTCGCGGCGATTGGCGGCGCGGCTCCCTACAGCTTCGCCCTCCACAGCGGCACCAGCAAGACTTGCTCCGCGGACAAGACATCAGTCGTGGTGTCGACCGGGAAGAACCCCATCACCGGACTTGCAGGCACCACTGCGCAGTTCTCGTTCAAGGCCCCCGCAGTTAGCACCTTCTACTGCGTGACCGTCACCAACAGCGCAGCCGCACTGGTCCCCAAGACCTCCCTGGTCGCGGAGTTCGTAGTCAGCCCTGCTCTCAAGGCTGTCCTCCTCCACGCGAGCGTGAAGCTGGACAGCGGGCAGTCCGTCACTCTTTCGGCCAAAGCCGTGGGAGGCACCCTGCCCTACGTCTACCAGTGGTACAGCGGGGCCGCCTGCGTCACGCCGATCACTGGGCAGACCAAGTCCACGTTCCCCACGGGTGCCCTGACCTCGGCCGGCAAGTACTCGGTCATGGTGAAGGACAGCAGCGCAGCACTGCCAGTCAGCGGCATCTGCATCAATGCGAACATCGCAGTCAGCGCGAAGTTCACTGGGACCAAGGTCGCAATTGGCCCTTCGGTCGCCATTGACGCTGGCCAGACGGCAAACCTCACCGTTTCCTGGGAGAAGGCCGGCACCTCGCCATATACCGTCGACCTAACCACCAGTTCCTCCGCCGACTGCTCGAGCCCCTCACCCACTGGACAGAGCGTGACGGGCCTAACCAACACGTCCGTGGTCTTCCCTGAGACTCCTGCTTCCGGGGCCATGCCTAACTACTGCGCCACGATCACCGACAGCGCCACCACCCCTGAGAGCGCGGCGACGAGCTCGGCCGCTTCGATCACCGTCAACCCGACCCTCGCTGCCACGATCGCTCTTTCGACGCCAGCCGTCGACATCGGCCAGACTACGACCCTCAGCATAAGCGTCGGCCTGTCCGGAGGCACACCTCCGTACAGCGTCGCCCTCTACAGCGGTGCCAGCTCCGACTGCAGCTCGGACACAACGCTGGTCTACACATCGGGAGGCAACCCGCAGACGGCAGTGTCGGGTCCTAGTGCGACATTCTCAGTGACTTCACCGTGGACCACTACATACTACTGCGCTGTGGTGAACGATGCGGCCATGCCATTCGCTAACGTCCCGACATCGTCAGTCGAATTTGTTGTCAACTCGGGTCTCTACGCGACGATATCGCCAGCTTCGCCTTCGGTGGTCACCGGGCATTCAATCACTCTCTCGGCGGCGGCCGGCGATGGGACTTCTCCGTATTTCTACCAGTGGTACAACGGCACGTCCTGCGCTGCCGCCGATGAGTTGCCGGGACAGACCTCGGTTTCACTTACGACCGGACTGCTGACGTCCAGCAGCGAGTTCTCCGTCAGCGTGACCGACAGCAGCCCAGGAACCCCCACCATGCACATCTGCGCTGCCACGACGGTGAAGGTGACCGCCGCCCTCGCTCCGACGCTGGTCCTTTCCCCCCAGGCCGAGGACAAAGGCCAATTCACGACCGTGACGGCCACGGTCACCCTGTCCGGAGGGACTCCTCCCTACACGGTGACCCTCTACAGCGGCTCCAGCTCAAGCTGCGCCTCGGACACCACCAAGGTGGCTGTGATCACCGGGCCCAACCCGCAATCGGGGATTGCGGGGACGTCCGCCGCCTTCACCTTCTCATCGCCAGGCTCCAGCACCTACTACTGCGCCAGGGGAACGGACAGCGCTACCACGCCGGCGACGGCATCCTCCTCGACCGTGCTGTTCACGCTGAATCCCCCGCCGACTGCAGTGATAGCGATTTCTCCCACCGCCGTTGACTCGGGCCAGGCCTCAGTGACGGTCACGGCCACGGTCACCTGGTCCGGAGGCATCTCCCCCTACACGGTGACCCTCTACAGCGGCTCCAGCTCAAGCTGCGCCTCGGACACCACTAAGGTGGCTGTGATCACCGGGCCCAACCCGCAATCGGGGATTGCGGGGACGTCCGCCGCCTTCACCTTCTCATCGCCAGGCTCCAGCACCTACTACTGCACCTCACTGACCGATGGCGGATCCCCGCCTTTCACTGGTTCGTCCGCCACCACGCTTTTCACCGTGAACCCCGCGCTCCGCGATTCGTTCGTCCTCTCCCCCACGGTTCTCGATTCAGGGCAGTCCGCGACCGTGTCTGCCACGGTCACCTGGTCCGGAGGCACATCCCTCTACACGGTGACCCTCTACAGCGGCTCCAGCTCAAGCTGCGCCTCGGACACCACCACGGTGAGTGTCTTGTCTGCGTCCAACCCGCGGACGGGCGTCACCGGGACCACGGCCCCCTTCACCTTCGCCTCTCCGGGCTCCACCACCTACTACTGCGCATCTGTGGAAGACGCTTCCGCCGAGCCCGCTACTGCGATGTCGAGCACGTCCGCGTTCACGGTCAACCCGATTCTCGCTGGCCCCGTGATCTCCGTCGCTCCTTCTGCTATAGACTCCGGTCAGAGCGCGACGCTCTCCACCGCTACGCCGTTCAGCGGAGGGACTTCCGCCTACACCTGCCAGTGGCTCGAGGAGGCCCCAGGCGCGAGCACATTCAGCGACCTCGGCTCGTCCTTCAGCTGCACAACCGCCTCTTCACCATCCGTATCGACCGGGACCCTCTCCACCCTGAACGTCTGGAGCTTCGAGCTTCAGGTGAAAGACAGCTCGAGCACCCCGGTCGCGGTCGTTTCCAACGTGGTCACTGTGACTGTCAGTCGCGGTCCTACGGTGGTGTTGTCGATTCTCCCGAACGTTCTTGACTCGGGCCAGCCCTCCACCACCGTGACCGCCACGGTCACCTGGTCCAGTGGTACGTCTCCCTACACGGTGACACTCTACAGCGGCTCCAGCACTACATGCTCGTCGGACACCGTTGTCGTCACCCCGCTTTCAGGGGCGAACCCACAGACGGGCTTGACCCTCTCTTCGGCAGCCTTTACATTCTCGTCTCCCGGCTCGACGACCTACTATTGTGCGAAGCTGACCGACAGTTCCGCGACGCCCGTGACGATCTCGTCATCCACGACGGCCTTCACTGTCAACCACGCCCTGTCCGCCGGCAGCCTCACACTGTCACCGGTTGTCCTCGACTCCGGGCAGTCGGCGACCGTCACCGCGACCATCACCTGGTCCGGAGGCACCTCCCACTACAGCGTTACCCTCTACAGCGGATCCGGCTCCAGCTGTTCCTCGGACACCACCGTGGTGTCCGTCCTCACCAGCTCCAACCCGCTGACCGGAGTCGTCGGGACCACGGGTACCTTCAGTTTCGCCTCGCCAACCACTAGCACCTACTATTGCGCAGCGGTGAAGGACGCTTCGGCTGAGCCGGCCACCATCCTGTCCGGCACCGCCCTGTTCACAGTGAATCCGAGCCTAGTTGCCCCGGTCATCAGTGCTGCTCCTTCTGGGTTGGACTCCGGTCAGAGCGCGACGCTCTCCACAGCTACGCCGTTCAGCGGAGGGACTTCCGCCTACACCTGCCAGTGGCTCGAGGAGGCCCCAGGTGCGAGCACGTTCAGCGACCTCGGCTCGTCCTTCAGCTGCACCAAAACCTCTCTACCGTCCGTCTCGACTGGGACTCTGTCTGCGCTTGGCATCTGGAGCTTCGACTTGCAGGTGAAAGACAGCTCGAGCACTCCAGTGACCGTGACATCCAACGTAGCCACGGTGACTGTTAACACCTCTCCTTCAGTCACCCTATCGATCTCCCCCACTGCCATCGACTCGGGCCAGCCCTCCATCACCGTGACCGCCACCGTCGCTTGGTCCGGAGGCACCTCTCCCTACACCGTGAGCCTCTACCGTGGTTCCAGCTCCACCTGTTCCTCAGACACCCTGGTCGTCACCCCGCTGTCCGGGACTAACCCGCAAACGGGTCTGACGGCCTTCTCGACAGCCTTCACTTTCTCGTCTCCCGGCTCGACGACCTACTACTGTGTGAAGCTGACCGACAGCTCCCCTACGCCGCTAACAGCCACGTCGGCCACTTCACCGTTCACTGTCAGCCCCGTCCTTTCTGTCGGCACGCCCGTTCTGTCACCCACAACCCTCGACTCGGGTCAATCCACCGCGGTGACCGCCACCGTCACCTGGTCCGGAGGCACCTCCCACTACAGCGTTACCCTCTACAGCGGATCCGGCTCCAGCTGTTCCTCGGACACCACCGTGGTGTCCGTCCTCACCAGCTCCAACCCGCTGACCGGAGTCGTCGG